>PDWI01004233.1_pt1 | contig 19671 bp, 16 predicted proteins | sample 1430891 | NCBI WGS metagenome assembly PDWI01 (sample SAMN01162508, study PRJNA174530) | Oral metagenome, whole genome shotgun sequencing project. | biome: Marine environment; feature: Marine mammal; material: Swab sample of the gingival sulcus; isolation source: swab sample of gingival sulcus...
GGCATTCAAGAGCCTCTCTGATTGGCGGGGTATAGACGACAGGCCGCCCGCCGCCGCAACGTCTTTTCTTGACTGTTTGATAGCGTACACTCTGCTGGCCCTGGTGTGTCAGCAGACTTTTACCGTATCCCCGAAGAAGAGTGGATGCGTAAGAGCGGTTATAGCCTGTAGCATGAACAAACTCGTTCAAAAGACTTTTCTCCTTCCGGCAGACTCCGCGGTAACGCTGGGCCACCTGATGTGTTAATTCTCGTCTTGCGTTCATAGATAACCTCATCAATCAACCCCCTCTATGAGGCAACCACTTTCTTTCGAATAGATTAATTATGAGGCAATGCGGATTCTTGACTTGGACTGAGCTGATTTGTACCATTTATTTACTCCGCCATAGAGCCATAGAAAAGAATAATGAAAAAGCTAATAACAACTGCTACAGTTCTGGTATTTACGGTCTCAATTTACGCACAGACTGCTTATTATGTAAGCGCCTCGGAAGGAAACGACAGCAATTCCGGTTTATCAGTCAATGAAGCGTGGCAGACCATACAAAAGGCAGCAGACACACTGAATCCCGGAGATACTGTTTTTATACAATCAGGAATTTACCATGAATATGTTGTTCCGGCCAAATCAGGTACAGCAGATAAGTATATTACCTATACGTGCTATCCCGGCAATACAGCTGTATTAGACGGCACAGACTTTACAGGCCCGCGGAAATATTTGAATTATTCTGACCGCGGCATATTTGATATAAAGAACAAAAAATATATTAATATTAGAGGGCTGACTATCCGCAATTCGGGCAAGGGCGGCGGCATTATGTGCCGTTACGGCTCCTCTTACATCAACATAGAAAATAATCATATTTACAATTGCGGATCCACGGGTATCGGCGCCGGCTACTCCCGTGAGTCGCATTCCATGGCAGAGCATATTAACGCCAGGGGCAATTTAATAGAAAACTGCGCCCTCATGGGCCGGGAGGCTCTGTCCTTCCGTAGTGTAAAGAACTTTGAAATATCCAGCAATATTGTCCGTGATATTCCCCAGCGCGAGGGCATCGATGTCAAAAGCGGCTGCGCCGACGGCATAATCTGCAATAACCATGTTTCCAATACAGGCGCAGTGGGAATTTATATTGATGCCGGTTATCCGGATACTTTATATAAATCGTCTCACAATATTCATGTTTACGGGAATATCTGCAATAACTGCGTTTCGCCCATTGCAGTGGCGTCTGAAGAAGGGTGTCTGGGCGAGGATATCCGAATTTACAATAACATTATTGCAAATGCCCCTTACGGTAACGGCATTACGGTTGCCAATTTTGAAAATTCCGGGCCGTTAAAAAATATTTACATTATGAACAACACCATTTACAACTGCGCTCACAGGGGTATTTACATTAACAATTTGAATGTAAGCGGCATCTTTATTCGAAACAATATCTGCAGCCATAACCGTATTTCCCAGATTGATGTTAAATCATCGATCATTGAGAATGTGTATGTTGAAAATAATTTGATTGACGGCACGAATGCTGATAACGGGAACTTCCCTGTTTTCGGCTCTCCTTCTTTTGCGGATCCCTTTAAGGGCGATTTCCATTTATCAGCCGCCTCACCCGCCATTGACAGGGGAAGCTCTGTAGACGCACCGGTTATTGATTTTGACGGGATTAAGAGACCGCAGGGCAGAGGCTGGGATATAGGCGCTTACGAATTTAATCAATAAGCCTAATAAGCCGGCAGTATTTGCCTTTTTCCTGCGGATATTTATACTGTTCAAGTAACAGTCAGGGAGGTAATTATGCCATTGCTGCCGCCGCAGAACACTTTAAAACAGCTTTACGGAAATGAAGATATATCCTTTCATACGGAACGCTGGAACACACTCCTCAAGACACACCTTGAATACATGAATAAGCAGAATAAAGCGGTTTCGCCGCGGACCAGACTGTTTTCCGCTCCCGGACGGACAGAGCTTGCCGGTAATCATACCGACCATAACCGGGGCCGGGTACTGGCAGCCGCAGTTCAGCTGGATACCATTGCAGCTGTAACGGAAGCAGCCGGCAGCGTCTCTCACTTCAACATCACGCCCTCCTCCGCTTCGCTGCCCGCCGCTGCCCCTGTAGTTGAAATTTACTCGGAAGGCTACCCGCCGGTTAAAGTCAACCTCTCCTGTCTGGATGTAAAAGAAGAGGAAAAAGAAACCACCGACGCTCTTGTACGGGGCATTGCCGCATCCATAGTGCGCAGAGGCGGCCGCATAGGCAGCTTTACGGCTCATACAAGCAGCCGCGTACTGAAAGGTTCCGGTTTAAGTTCCTCCGCCGCATTGGAAATTCTTGTCGGCAGCATATTTAACAGCCTTTTCAATAATAAGCGTTTCAGCTCAGTGGAGCTTGCTGTTATGGGACAGGAAGCAGAAAACACATATTTCGGTAAACCCTGCGGGCTTATGGACCAGTGCGCCTGTTCCGCAGGCGGGGCTGTCCATATCAATTTTGCCCGGGAAGGCTCTCCCGCGATTGAACCTGTTTTTGCCGACTTCAATGCGGCCGGCTATACTCTGGCTGTTGTTGATACCGGCGGCAGCCATGCCGACCTCACTTTCGACTACGCGGCCATTCCCCGGGAAATGAAAGCTGTAGCCGCCATGTTGAACGGCGAAGTTCTTTCTGATATTTCTGAAGAAAAATTCTACAGGCAGCTGAGAGAAATCCGTGTTAAAACCGGTGACAGGGCACTGCTGCGTGCCATTCACTTTTTTAACGAGAACCGCCGTGTAGAAGAACTGGTTCAGGCCTTGAAGCAGAAAGATATACAGAGCTATCTCAACGGAGTCAACGCGTCCGGCCGCTCTTCCCGGGGCTGTCTGCAGAACGTATTCTCTCCCAATAATTCTGCTGAACAGGGTATGGCACTGGCTCTGGCCCTCTCTGAGACATTTCTATCCGGTGAAGGAGCTGTCCGTGTACACGGCGGAGGTTTTGCTGGAACTGTTCAGGTTTATGTTCCATCAGAAAAATTTGAAGAATACCGGAAATACATGGAGGGATTCTTTGGAGACGGCACTGTCATAGCCCTTTCAATACGCCAGCAGCCAGCCGGAGAAATACTGTAAACCATCCCCGGAATTATCCGGAAACCCTGCGCGGATTTTTCGCCGCCGATTGCCTCCGCCTGCCTCCGCCGCCGATTACCTCCGCCGCTTTCAGCTCAGAAAGCGCCCCGGCGCCTACCCGTGCAGAGAATCAACTTCTCGGCGCTGATCGGGGCTGAGCGTTTTCAAACCGCCCATCAGAGTTCCCAGAATAGTCATGCGGGCAGCCTCTTCCAGAATTTCTATCCGGTCATAGGCCTGATGCAAAGTGTTTCCCAGGGTAATTACACCATGGTTTTCCATGAGCACAACAAAGACGGAAGGATCACTGAAAGCATTTCCGACACTTTCAGCCAGCAGCGGCGTTCCCATCAGCTCATAGGGTGCCAGTACCGGCTCACCCAGCATGAAGCGTGCTTCCGCCAGAATATCCGTGCGGAGCTTTATGTCCATGGCCGTAAACAGACTGGCATGAGAGGGATGGGCATGAACAACAGCGGCCGCGTCGGGCCGGCGGCGGTAAACCTCAAGATGCATTTCTGTCTCAATGCTTGTTTTAAGATGAGGAGTCAGATTTTCCCCCTGCTCAGATAACACGGCAACATGCTCAGCCTGAAGAACAGCCTTGTCTATGGAAGAAGCCGTAACAAGAAACTGGCCCGACTCCATTCTCTGGCTGAGATTCCCGCCGGAACAGGTTGTTAAATGCCGCTGATATAAACGTCTCATATAACGGGCGGTTTCTGCCCGCTGCTGCTGAAAAATCACAATAAATGCAGTCTAGTGCGAATAAGAGAGGTTGGCAACGGGCCGGCGGGCACAAGCGGCTGAAACGGCAGCTTATCGGCGCAAGGCCCGGCTGGAGGTTCAGCCCCGGGGGGCGAGCCGCAGCGCGCGGCCTGAACCGGCGGGCACAAGCGGACGAAACGGCAGCTTATCAGCGCAATGCCCGGCTGGAGCTGCAGCCGCCGGGGGGCGAACCGCAGCACGCGGCCTGAGCCGGCAGGCGGTCACTGGAGCCGGCGCTAACTCCGGACTGTCAGCGCGAGCCCTGAGCCGGCAGGCGGTCTGGCTGGAGCCGGCGCGTACTTCGGACTGTCAGCGCGCGCCCTGAGCCGGCAGACGGTCTGGCTGGAGCCAGCACGTACTCCGGACTGTCAGCGCGCGGCCTGAGCCGGCAGACGGTCTGGCTGGAGCCGGCACTCACTCCGAACTGTCAGCGCGCGCCCTGAACCGGCAGGCGCCCTGACTGGAGCCGGCGCCTACTCCGGACTGTCAGCGCGCGGCCTGAGCCGGCAGGCCCTGCGGCCCTGAGAAAACGCCGGACACTGCCCTGCGCCCCTAAAATTTCTTTATGTGAGCGCGTATCTTTTTCATGGCCCAGTCGTAATGAGCCGACAGAGCCGAAACGCAGTAACTCCCCACAGAAGTTGTCCCGCTCCACTTGTAGTACTTTTTAGTAAAAAGCTCTTCATTGGAAAAAGAATCCAGCAATTCCAGTACAGCTCTATGGCTGGCATCCAGCATTGTTTGAGCTTTCTCGGGCGGCGTGCTCTGATGTTTTTTCCAGAACTCCATGTTCATTTCACCGTAAGTTTTCCAGGTATACGGCTCCGGAAGAAACGGCACGTCCCCACCGTCCATATTGCCCTGAATCCACTTAAGAAGCAGCTGGTGCCATTCATAAAGATGAATCAGTATGTCTCTGATATTTTTGTCCCGTGACCAGTGTGCTTCCTTTTTTTTGGGATCGTCTGAAAAATCAAACAGGGTATTCAAAGCCGGCTCCGGCATGGAAGCGATAAGTTTTTTGAGCTTTTCATAATTAAGCTGCGCCGCATCAATCAGTTCTGTTTTTGTTGCTGGTCTTCCCATTTGCTTTTACTCCTTTACCGGCACGGCAATAATAACTTCAGACTTTTTTGTCTGCGCATTGTAACAATCTGGAAAATACTGCTCATAGCAGTAAGCATCCGCAGGCTGTTTTCCTGTATCCGGAAGAATATCCCTATACACAGATGTCCAGGCCTGTCCGTATTCGTGATTTCCCAGAAGAAAACGGCATTTGAGATAAGTATTTTCCTGTATCTTCAACACCCCCAGCCCTTCCGGCCTTTTACTGCCGGCGGAACAGACTCCGCAGGTAATTCTCAGACGCGGAGACTCAGTAATGTCCAGCGCGTCATGATAGACAACCAGAACACCGGCCGTCCTGTCCCATTCCGCCTGACTGCTCTCCAGACGCTCCATCAGAGTGCAGTAAAGCTTCTGAAACAGCAGCGGATCCGCCGCGAAGGGCCCCGTATGACGGACATACAAAAGCTGAATTTCCGGGACAGATTCCAGCACTGCCGACACAGGCCTTACCTTACCCTCCGGTCTGCGGCTATTGTAGCCGGTTTGCTGAAACAATTCTTGATGATTCTTGCTGTTCTGAGATTTTTTGTACTTTTTCCAGCTGGAAGCAGAGCACTTAAAATGCTGCCGGAACGCGCGCGAAAATGTCGCGGTATCGTTAAAACCTGTCCGGCCGGCCGCGTCCGTAACACTCATGGACGGATGAGAGCTCAGCAGAACCGCCGCTTTTTCCAGGCGGAGCCGCGTTACAAATGAATAAAGGGATTCGCCGGTATAGGCGGAAAAAACACGGGAGAAATGGTATTTGGAAAGACAGGCCACGGCACTCAGGTCATTAAGGCTCAGGTTTTCATCCAGATGTTCTTCAATGTAATCCATTACCCGGTTTATACGGCAAATGTTGCTGGAAACCCTATTGACCACACTCTTTCCCCGCCTTAAGGTTGCTCTATGGACACTAACACAGTATACACTCTGCTTCATAGTGCCGGTGACGGCCGGCAGGTTACGGCACGCGGCTGGGTCCGCAGCAAACGGGAAAGTAAAAACGTTATTTTTCTGGATATCAATGACGGCTCCTGTCTGGCAGGCCTTCAGGCTGTACTGGACAAGGAAAAAGACTGGGTAAGCGAAGAACTCTCGGCCCGGCTGCTTACCGGTGCATCTGTTGTTATTCAGGGAAAACTCATACCTTCCCAGGGAAAGGAACAGGGTGTTGAAATTGAAGCGGAAAGCCTGGAAATAGCCGGAGACGCTCCGGCTGACTACCCATTGCAGAAAAAACGCCACTCTTTTGAATTCCTCAGAGAAATTGCCCATTTACGCCCCAGAACCAATACATTCGGAGCGGTAACACGCGTACGGAACGAACTGGCCATGGCTGTTCATAACTTTTTTCAAGAGCAGGGATTTCTCTGGATTCATACTCCCATTATTACCGGAAGCGATGCTGAAGGCGCCGGTAACATGTTTCAGGTAACCACCCTGGATATGTCCCGTCCGCCTCTGACAAAAGAAGGCGCGGTAGACTACAGCCGCGACTTTTTCGGAAAGAAAGCCCATCTGACCGTCAGCGGACAGCTGCAGGTTGAAAATTTTGCCTGTTCCATGGGAAAGGTCTACACCTTCGGCCCAACCTTCCGGGCGGAAAACTCCAACACTACCCGGCATCTGTCCGAATTCTGGATGATAGAACCGGAAATGGCTTTCTGCAATCTGGAAGGAAACCGCCGTCTGGCAGAAGAGCTGCTCAAGTATGTATTCAGCCATGTACTGGAACACTGCGCAGAAGATATGGCGTTCTTCAACAAATGGATAGAAAAAGGCATTGTCGACTCGCTGGAAGCTGTCCGGAGCGCTTCATTCGCGCATATTTCCTACACAGACGCCATAGCAGAGCTGGAAAAAGCCAAAGATTCTTTTGAATTCACTCCCTCCTGGGGTATGGACCTGCAGTCAGAGCATGAACGTTTCCTGACCGAAAAACTCATAGGAGGACCGGTAACTGTTACCGATTATCCCAAGGATATTAAGGCCTTTTACATGAAGCTCAACGATGACGGAAAAACCGTCAGGGCCATGGATGTACTGGTTCCCCGTCTGGGAGAAATTATCGGAGGCAGCCAGAGAGAAGACAACATATCAAAGCTGGAAGGACGCATCAGGGAAATGGGAATGGATCCCAAGGAATACGACTGGTATCTTGATCTACGCCGTTACGGCTCGGTTCCCCACAGCGGTTTTGGTTTGGGATTTGAACGGCTCATTCAATACGTCACAGGCATGCAGAACATCCGCGACGTTATTCCCTTCCCGCGCGCGCCGAAGACAATTGGGTTTTAAGCCGGTATGAACACTCTTCCCATGATTTTTGCAGGAAGTGCCAGCCGCAAACTGACAGAAGCCATTTGCAGTGAACTGGGCGTTCCCGTGCGGAAAAGCACTTACAGAAAATTTTCGGATCAAAACACTTTTGTTCAGATAGACGAGAGTGTCCGCGGTCAGGATGTTTTTATAGTCCAGTCCACAATTCATACGGCCAATGACACCTTTATGGAACTGCTGTTCTGGATTGACGCTTTTAAACGGGCCAGCGCTTCTTCTGTTACAGCTGTTATTCCCTATTTCAGCTACGGAAAAGGCGACAAGAAAGATGAACCCCGGGTATCCATACGGGCCAGAGTCTGTGCTGACTGTCTGGAAGCCGCCGGCTGCGACCGTGTGGTCAGCATGGATCTGCATTCTCCGCAAATTCAGGGTTTCTTCCGTATTCCTGTAGACAATCTCTTCGGCAGGCATACTCTTGGAGAACACATTCTCTCTGAAGCAGGCCGGGATCTTGTTATTGTGGCCGCCGACACAGGATTTGCCGACCAGGCGCGCCATTTTTCCCGTTTACTGGGAGTACCTGTAGCCTTCAGTCTTAAACACCGCCCCGACCACGGTGAGCAGGCGGAAGTTGTGGACATTATCGGCCAGGTGGAAGGTAAAACGGCTCTTATTGTGGACGATTTTGTTATTTCAGGCGGTACTTTAATATCCGGAGCCGCCAATTTACGCCAAAAAGGCGCCAAAAGGGTACTGGCTGCTGTAACGCACGGCATTTTTTCTCCGGGCGCCGTAGACCGCATAAACAGTTCACAGCTGGAAGCACTCTACATTACAGACAGCGTGGAAAACCATCCGGAACCCCTGAATGCCAAAATCCGCACTGTTTCCGTGGCGCCCTGTTTTGCCGAAGCCATACGGAGAATATCCTCTAATGAATCGCTGGGAGAAATGTTTCCCGGCTAATTCAAACTTCTGGACGTTTCAGAACATCTATAATATTCTGTTACAGGAATACGGGAACTAAGGAGTAACAGCAATGAAGCCCGCACTGGTAATAATGGCTGCAGGTATGGGCAGCCGTTACGGAGGAATAAAACAGATCGATCCCATGGGCCCTAACGGGGAAATAATACTGGACTATTCGGTGTATGACGCCATTGAAGCCGGTTTTACTCATGTAGTGTTCATTATACGGCGTGAAATAGAAAAAGCTTTCAGAGAACAGATCGGCAACCGCTTTGAAGGACGTATTAACGTGGAATATGTCTTTCAGGAAATGGATGACCTGCCAATGGGATTCACCACTCCTGACGGCCGCAGGAAGCCCTGGGGTACAGGCCAGGCCGTTCTGGCATGCAGAAAAACAGTAAACGAACCCTTTGTTGTTATTAATGCCGATGATTACTACGGCAAAGCGGCATTTATGGAAGGCCGGCGCGGACTGGAGAATCTGGATCCCAAAAAAATGGAAGGCTTTCTGGTCAGTTACCGCATAGCCAATACACTCAGCCCTCACGGATATGTAACACGGGGAGTGTGCAGTGAAGCAAATGGACTGCTCACACATGTTGTGGAGCGTTTCAAAATTGGCAGAAATGAAGCGGGTGTAGTGGAATATATGGATGAAGATGAACGCCACCCCATGACCGGAGATGAACCGGCATCCATGAATTTCTGGGGATTTACTCCGGAAATTTTTCCCGCGCTGGAAGAACGTTTTGTACTCTTCCTTGAGAAAAACGGCACAGAGCTGAAATCGGAATACCTTCTTCCCTCGGAAGTTGACTCTCTTATTTCTGAAGGCCGCATGGAAGTAAAGCTTCTGCACACTGATGCCTCATGGTTTGGGGTAACCTATCCGGATGACAAGCCCATAGTTAAAAAGTCTCTGGCCGAGCTTGTCAGCAAAGGTGTTTACCCCTCACCTCTCTGGTCTTAGACATGAGGGGAAAGGCTGCTGTTCCCGAAGAAATACAGTCCATTATCAGCACCCTGAAGCTCAAGGCGCATCCGGAAGGCGGCTGGTACCGCCGTGTCTATCAATCGCAAAGCATAATACCGCCGGAAATGCTGGAGAACTCACCGGGGCCGAGACATCTGACAACATCCATCTATTTCCTGTTAACGGAAAATAATTTTTCAGCTTTTCACCGGCTGCAGTTTGACGAACGCTGGTACCATCACAGCGGCCACGCTCTGGATATTGAAATTATCCATCCTGAAGGCAGCAGGGAAACTCTTTGCCTCGGCCCGGCAGAAGGGGGTTTTCAGCCCCAGGCCTTTGTTCCGGCCCGCACCTGGTTTGCCGCCCGGATGCACAAAAACGCCCCCTGGGCCCTGACAGGCTGTTCCATGTCTCCGGGCTTTCATTTTGATGATTTTGAACTGGCCGCGCGGGAGCTGCTCATTCAGCAATATCCGCAGCACAGGGATATTATTACCGAACTGACCCGTCAGTAACTGCTTGCGCCCAGAGGGCATGGCTGGGCCGTCAAGATCAGAAAACTGCGCGCAAAGCTCAGAGTTGCAGAGAAGTTTCTCCAAGATACAGATTATCCAGCCCGCTCACCGGCTGCCCTGCAGCCGGAATGTAGCGCCCTGAAGGCCAGTCCTGACCAATAATAATTTCTTTCGACCAGTACCCCAGTTCATCACTTTTAACTGAACAGGAATAAACAGGACTCAGCAGAATTTCATTATTCTCATTTTTTGCGCCTTTATGATACAAAACCAGCTGGAAAAAATCTCCCCTTATATCTGAGCGGCCATAGCAGTAGACGGCAGCACCGCGTCTGTAAGAGCTGTGCGGCGTACTTTCCAGAGGGTGCGGTTCAGAAGAAGGCAGAAGGCTTATCCGGGGCGGCTGGATTTCAGCCTTGCCGACGGCCGCGGGCCAGTTGTTATCGTCCAGAAAGACATAGAACTCCCACAGCCCCTTGCGGAACTGAGCAGTGGGATAGAAGGGAAGAAGAACCGCCTGTTTTTGTTTTGACACTCCGGATGTATTCTCCGGATAAAACGACCATTCTTCCCTGAAATAATTGCGTTTGAATTCCCGCCCGTCCGGCGCTTTGGCGGCCAGGGTAAGATAATCAGCATCGGCAAATTGCAGATTGTCCTGTGTTTTCAGAGGTAAAACCAGTACATTGTGTTCTTCGGAATACACAATCCGTCCTGCCGCTCCCTGAGAAAGAAGAAGAGCGGTATCCGTATTGCTGACCGGAAGCAGAATTTCGGGAACAGCCTCATGATCAAAATTAGTTTTACTGAGAACCGTTTCCCGTTTATCCGGAGATTCATAATAGGGATCAACCCGCACTCCGGATGCTTCACCGGCAGAAAAAGTCAGAAAACCGCCGTAAGTCCAGCCGGTATGCATGTCTGTGCGGATAAAATACCAGGGAGCAGATGTACCGTCAATTTCCTGCTGCCAGCTTGTACGGTGCTGAACAAGCACCGTCGTATTTTTCGGCATCAATGCCAAAATGTCGGCGTCGAGATAGGGAAGAGAACGCAGACGCAGCATTTCTCCGCTGACCGTAGCCTGGACCGGACCTGTCTTCACCGGAGCATCAGCTGAAACATCAGCAGTCTGTTTATTCTCAGTTGAAGAACGGGATTTCCCCGAGCATGAGAGCGTCTGGCACAGAAGCAATGCCAAAGCTGTACACAGCAGCAGATTCCGGATCGATTTGTTAAAGCTGTTACTATCCTTCATTTTCCTTTTTTTTGATTGCCGCGGCTATAAAATCCCGGAAAAGAGGACCGGCCTTAAGAGGAGAAGAGGTGAATTCCGGATGGAACTGCACGCCGACTCCCCAGGGATGATCAGGCCACTCTGCAGATTCAACAAGCAGACCGTCAGGAGTAAACGCAGAAAAGACAAGACCCGATTCTTCCAGGATCTCCCTGTATTTATTATTTACCTCATAGCGGTGCCGGTGACGTTCCAGAACACTTTCCGAGCCATAAGCCTTATGCAGAAGGGTGCCGGGACGGGCTGAAGATTCACTGAGTCCCAGCCGCATTGTTCCGCCGTACTGCGTTACATCAACCTGCTCTTCAAGAAGCGCTATAACATTAGCCGGACCTTCCGGAGTAAACTCACTGCTGCTGGCTCCGCTGATACCGGCAACATGACGGGCCCATTCCATAACCTGAATCTGCATACCCAGACAAATACCCAGATAAGGGATTTTTCCATTCCGGGCCGCGCGGGCCGCTTCTATCATGCCCTCAATACCCCGGGTGCCGAAGCCTCCGGGTACCAGGATACCGTCCATGTTCTTCAGAGCCTGGGAAGCTGCTTCAGGGGAGTTGAGCAGCTCGGAATCGACCTTGTGTATTTTCAGCCGTACACCATTGGCTATGGCGCCGTGAACCAGAGCTTCATCAATTGATTTATACGAGTCTGCCAGCTCTGTATATTTTCCCACCATGGCTACCTGAACAATTTTCTGCGCGTTCTTCCATGTATCAGCAACTTTTTCCCAGCCGTGAAAGGTATCTTCCCGGCAGTCCAGAGCCAGCCGTTCACAGACCAGACTGTCCAGTCCCTGCCTGCGGTACACAACAGGAATTTCATATATGGTGGTATTGACATCGTGCGCCGAAAGGACGCATTCCAGATCAATATTTGTGAAGGCGGAAATTTTCTTCTTCATTGCGTCATCCATTTCCTGTGAAATACGGCAAAGAAGAATATCGGGCTGAATACCAATTTCACGGAGGATTTTAACCGAATGCTGTGTCGGTTTGGTTTTCAGCTCTCCCCCGCTGACCATGGGAATAAGAGAAACATGCACGCTGAGGGCGTTTTTGCGGGTACGTTCATGAATTATCTGACGCACGGCTTCCAGAAAGGGAATAGACTCAATATCTCCTGCCGTTCCCCCTATTTCCACAATGGTTACATCAATATCTTTCTTCTCACCAAGAGAAAAAATACGGCGTTTAATTTCATCGGTAATATGCGGAACCACCTGAACGCATTTGCCCAGGTAGTCGCCTTTACGCTCTTTGCGTATAACCTCCTGATACACTTGTCCGGTTGTAATGGAATTTTCCGCGCTCAGCGGTGAACAGGTAAAACGGGCGTAGTTGCCCAGATCCAGATCCGTTTCGGCTCCGTCGTCCGTAACAAAGACTTCACCGTGCTGATAGGGACTCATTGTGCCGGCATCAACATTCAAATAGGGATCAATTTTGATCATACAGACAGACAGCCCGCGGCTTTCCAGAAGACTTCCCAGAGAAGATGCGGCTATTCCCTTGCCCAGTGAAGAGCAGACGCCGCCGGTAACAAATATGTACTTCTTCATGGGGCTTAATTATCGGACGGACCAGCGGAACAGGTCAATAGGAAACAGCGTATTATGGCGCCAAAGCATCCAGACGCGCAGGCAGTTTGTCGTAGGGAAACAGATCACGGTAGTCCATAAGGCCGCTGAGCGCGGCGGATTGTACCGGTATGCCTTCCTCCACCAAAACCGCCGCCGCATTCAGGCCTCCTGAAACAACCATGCCTGTGCGTCTGTCTTCCACAGGTATTTCCAGAAGCAGCTGCCCCGGATATCCCAGTTTGAGAAATCCTCCCAGCCCCAGAGAAGTAAACAGCTTATGTGTTTCAATAACCTTCTCCCGCGCGGAAGATGGAATTTCGCGGAAACTCACCCCTATCTGCCCGCTGCCGGTACGGACAGCCTCTCCAATGCTGGTCATACGGCTTGCAATATAAATTTCCATGGGATCCAGACTGGTTCCGTCATACCGTATAATGGCTGTAAAGCGGTCGGCCTGCGAATCAGTGAATTCCAAAAGGCCCCCGAAGAGATTGGCCACCGGTATTCCCTGCTGAATAAGTCCCCCGTTAAAAGAAACCGAACACACTGTACAGAGTCCCATCTGTCCGTCAGGTACAGTAAAATCGCCCAGCCTTTGTCCGGAATCCAGCAGTGCCATCAAAGTTCCATGCGCCAGATCGGCCTTAAAAACGCGCGGAATAAACACCGCCGCGGCATCGCGGTGCTCCTTGGAAACCAGTGACACATTAACCAGAACCTTGCCGGTAACTGTCTGCGGATTAAAGTCCATCCGGTAGGTCATTTCATCAATCTTGGACGAAAGAAAGCCCACCCGGTCGTACACATGGTTTTTGGAAAGTTCCAGTAAGCCTTCGGGTGTCAGAAAACGGCCCTTTTTCCCCTTGTAGCCGGTCAGCCCCATACCGTCGAGAGCCTGCAGATGAAAACGGATAGTACGTTCACTGACATCCATACCCCAAAAAGCCATCCGTTCCCGGATTTTTCCGCTGGAAAGCGGTGAACCGGCTTCCTGAAGGATCTTCATAATCATTACACGTTTTCTATCCAGGTTGACATTCACAACTGTTAATGTACCTTTTCACAGGTAAATATGTCAAAGTAACAGCTCCTTTTTGCTGCCGGAAAACCGGGTTTACGGTTTTGTAATGTAATTCCGGCAGAAAAGAGAGTATATTCGGAGTATGAAAAACACCGATACGGCCCTGAAGGCAGCCGGAAAAGCCGTAAGGCTTCAAAGCTTTGCTCCGCTTCTTCTGCTTATGCCCCTCTTTTTTCTGCTCTTCTCGTGCTCTGTGAAACAGGATATAGAACTTAACCCCAACCTGTCCGGAGAATGGACACTGTCCGGGAACGCCCCGCCGTTTGCGGGTGAAGCAATGGAAGATCTGGCCATTCTGGGCGGCTACGATACCGCCGAAGCTCTCTACGCCCGCATTCTCTCGCAGACATGGCTGAGCCTGGAAAACCGGCCGGATATCCGGTCTCACTCCTTTGAACTCTCGGGCGAACACAGCTGGAACGGCAGGATTGTTTTTGACAACCTGAAAACCCTTTTGGGAGACGGTGAAAAAGACGGAATTGTTGCTCTAAGTACCGCGGAGGGTGTATCGACCCTTCACTTTCACCTGGACCGCTCGACAGCGGCCCGTATTGAACAGCTGGTTCCCATGCTCAGCGATCCGGCACTGTCGCTGTTCAATCCGGCTTTAACAGACGGTATTTCAGAAGAAGACTACATTCAGGACATACTGGCTTTTACCTTTGGAGAAGAGAACCTGAAAGATATCCGGGCCGCTCAGGTTGTTCTGCGCATTACCGTGCCCGGAACAATCAGCTCAGTGGAAGGCGGACAGAAGCTCTCTGAAAACAAAGTGCGCTTTGCCATTCCTTTTTCCCGTCTGATGGTTCCCGAAAAACCGGTAGACTGGAAGGTCAGATGGACTCACGGACAAAAAACAGAATAAGCGGCAGATGATCGCTGTAGCCCTCTTCCCGCCGGGTTCTCCAGGGTATGGGATGTCCGCTTCTGTTTTGCATACACGCAGCTCCTCCTGACCGGCAGACAAGGAATTCCAGGCCTTCACCGTCAAGCAGCAAGGCGTTCATAAGGGCCCGGTCCGGCCGCTGCCACTTTCCCTTATACCAGTAAGTTCCGGACACTCCAAAAGGCTGCTCTGGATCTGCTTCCGGCTCCGGGTCGAAGAACACTGTACAGCCGCCGCGCTCTCCTGCATTCTGTGGAGAGCTGCTGCGGAAAATAACGGCCGACTCCGGATCCGCTCCGCTCTGCCATGGCGCAAGCGCTGAGGGATAAAACATGCCGCTGCCCGGTGTGTTAAAATCGCCTAAAAGCAAAAGGGGCAGAGAGTCCTGCCCCCGGTCAGCCTTATTATTGTCTGCACGCAGAGCAAGCAGCAGCTGCCGGGCTTCCTGACAGCGGGCTGATTCTGTTGCTTCCAGACCGTTCCACGGCGACTTCCAGTGCACCGCCGCCATCCGCAGAACTCCGGCCGGAGAATGAACCGTAAAAAGCAGAACCGGACGCAGCGGATGTTCGCCGTAAGTTCCGCAGTCACGCACCTGAACATTATCCACAGGATAACGGCTCAGAACACCGCAGCGCACAACGCCATAGCCGGGAACACAAACCCGCCACTTATACCCGCCGCGCTTGAGCACCCCGAGGGCCAGATCATCCAGAATTTCCGCCTTCTCAATTTCCTGCAGCACCACAACATCCGGCCCTCTGCCAAAGGTGCCGCCGGCCGTCAGGGCACCGCATTCGGCAATAACCTGGCCGGTCCGCTCCAGGCGCCTCTGGTAGAGTCTGCTGTTCCATTCGCTCAACGCCGGGTTGAATTCCCTGTACTCATTACCGTCAGACACTCCGTCAAACAGATTCTGTACATTCCAGCTCATAACCGACAGCACAGGCATCTGCTCACCGGCAGTGCAGGAGAACAGCAGGAAAGCACTCAAACATCCCGCTGCGGCCCTGTGGAGAGACGGCAGAAGGGAGCTTGTAAGGTGTAGCATTCCGCGCTTAACTGCGGCCCTGTGGAGAGACGGCAGAAGGGAGCTTGTACGGCGCGCCGTTTTCCGCCCTGCGTCCGTTCTACTGATAAGCGCCGGCCAGCGGCCTGTTTTACGTCTGCTGCGGCGCCCGCGCCTGCTGAAGCTCCCGCGTTCCATCCCGCGCCGTATCACTCGGGCAGGTGATATTCCGCCCCTGTTACCACGTCTGCTGCGGCGCCCCAAAACCTGCGCCGACCCAAAAATCGCCAAAATCATCTTCAGCCTCCAAAATACTTAACCGCCTTAATGCCCGGCTGACTTGTACGCTGTATTCCGGTATGCTTCAGCCATGGAAGATCTTTGGCTCATAAAAATTGGAGAAATAGCCCTTAAGAAAGGAAACCGCAGTTACTTTGAGCGTATTCTGCGCGAAAACATTCAGAAAAAACTGAGTCTGTACTCCAAAGACACACAGTACAGCGGAAAAGTAATCAACCGCTCACGACGCTTTTACCTGGAAACGAACCTGCCCGCGGAAAAAGCCGCCCGATTACTGGAAACAACACCAGGTATAGTGGGATTCAGCAGGGCCCTCCGTACAGAGAAAACACTCGAAGGCATACATAAGGCGGCTCTCAAACTGACACGGGAATATCTGCGGAACCTCAGCGCAGAGCAGCCGGGAAAGAAGGCAGCCGGCAAAGCACAAAACAGCCCCCTGCCAGCCGGCAAAAAAATTACATTCAAATATGAAATCCGCCGTATCGACAAAAGTTTACCACTGGACAGCTACGGATACGCCAGAGAGCTGGGCGGAATGCTTTTAGATGCCCTGCCGGAACTGAAAGTAGACGTTAATAATCCCGGCTTTGTTATAAAAGTGGAACTGCGGGAATCGGCCTATGTATACCAGCAGCAGCAAAGCGGTGTGGGCGGTTTACCTGTTGGAACCGGCGGCCGTGCCGTACTGCTTCTTTCAGGGGGCATAGACTCGCCTGCGGCCGGCTTTCTCATGGCCAAAAGAGGGCTGCGCCTTTCTGCCGTTCACTTTCACACACCGCCCTTCACTTCCGAAGAAGCACTGGACAAAGTACGCCGTCTGGCGGCCATTCTGGCTCCCTGGTGCGGAGGCCTTAAACTCTACTCGGTGCCCTTTACCGAATGTCAGGTAAAAATAAACCAGTCTGTTCAACCCGAAACCACCACCCTGCACACCCGTGCCTGTATGACCCAGATAGCCGAAATGCTGGCCAATAACCATAAGTGCGGCGCCCTGATAACCGGTGAATCGCTGGGACAGGTGGCCAGCCAGACACTGGAAAGCCTGGGCTATACCGACAGCGCAACCAGCATACCCGTCTTCAGACCTCTAATCGGCATGGACAAGGAAGAAATAGTAACCCTTGCCCGGCAGATCGGCACCTTTGAAACAGCCATTGAACCTTTTGACGACTGCTGTACCCTCTTCAGTCCCCCTCATCCTCTTACCCGTCCTGACATTCCCACTGAACAGGCGGCCTACCAGGCAATTGAGAGCCTGGATACCCTTATGGAACAGGCTCTGCAAAACGCTCAAGTAAGCCGTTTTGACGCCCTGGGCAACAAAATGGAATAGCCGCCGCGGGGCGGATCGACGCCGTCGACAATTCTGCGCAGGAGTACATACCTGAGCCGCCGACAGGCCTGCGCCGAGGGACGGACCTGCTCCTGAGTACGGGCCTGCGCCGGAGTACGGACCTTAATTTAAGCGGCACATTTCTTTGGCAGTTTTTTATATTGGACGGCTCCGGGGGACGGTCTGCCCGGGGGACAGTCGGCCCGGAGGACGGGTCTGCGCCGGAGTACGGGCCTTAATTTAAACGGCACATTTCTTTGGCAGTTTTTTATATTGGACGGCTCCGGGCCATCCATTCCAATGGCTTACGCCATTTCCTTTTCTATGCCTTTCTAGCTCTTTCGCGCTGAAAGGCATTCGAAGTTCAGGATGCTTTGGCATGAGGTATTTATTCCAAAAGTTATATTCATCCTGAATTCCAAGCCAAAAATATGCTGAATTATCCAAATATTTTGAAAGTCTTAATGCCGTATCTGCCGTTATTTCAGGCTTGCACTTTCATACCTGCAATATCTTTATGGCCGGAACATTTGTATCTTTTACCATGAAGCTTACTCTTCATAATAACTGATTTCTCGTGTCATTACACCAAGGATTTCCCCTTTACTGTTACGCAAAATGGATTGCTGCCAATTGTTATGTTTATCGTATTCTCTTAACTCAATACTATCAAACAATTCGGCTTTTCCTGACCGAAGATCGTAACTTTCAATTTTCATTCCACCAGATTCTGTTGAAGTAAAAATATAACCAAAAACTTTCCCTTCAAAAAAAGTTGAATGTTCCTCTATCTGTTTTATGGCGCCAGTATCGTTATAACTGTAAGTTCTTGTGATAATATCTTCTAGAGTACCTCTTTCTTCAATTACTATTTTTGAAATAAGTGCTTGCTCAAATTCAATGGTTATAATCTCTTCCGATTGCGAAGGATAATCTTCAGTAACCCGCTTGTAACCATTACTAATACGAGACTCTGTTATCTTTCCTACACTTGTTCCATCCAAGGATTGTTTATCAATGGAAAAATAAACATTATTATCTGTCGTTTCCAATTGCTTGTAACGAAACGAAAGCTCATTACTTTTTTGCCCTGTATCGTTGAAAAATTCTTTTTCTTTTAATATACCGTTCTCGTAGTGGTATATAGTGGACCAGGCATCTGCCTTTCCTGGATAAGATTCTTCACTAACAACATGTTGATCCTTATCGAATTTATAAACATGAATACTGTTTATTTCTTCACCCGGGGTATTGCAGGTTTTACGAACCTCTTTTATTGGGCCAAATAAAAATAACACTTGAGCCATATATGCTGCGCTTCCAATACCAGAGTCAATACTTTTCCAGTGGCTGAAATTTTCATATTTCTCTGATTTTTTGCCTGCTAATTCACTTGAGTTACCACAGCTTTGGCAAAACAAACCTAAAAACAATATAAGCAGTAATTTATATAATTTCATTCTTACCTCAGCCTCCTTGCGTAGAAGTTTTTTAACTCTTGCTGTCCAGAAAAGGAATGTACCCAAAATGCCCGGAATTGAAAACGATCCACTCAAATCCTCTCTCAAAAGAATGAAACAAGAAAATACCTATCTTCTTCCCCAGTCATAATCTGTTAAAAAACCATCTTTAAAGACTCCGGAAATACAGGTATCCTGATAAAAAGAGCCTGAATATACCTCAACTATTTCAAGTTCAACACTATGGCAGATTTCTGGCAATTTGACTAATTGAAGATTGGGGGTATCTTGTAAAATCCGAAAAACTTCAAATAGCAATAGACCTTCATTATCAAAACCTCTAACTAAGATTTTTTTTACCCGATTATTCTTGTAATAAAGTGATAAATCTGCAGGAGAAAAAAAACCGTTAATTATAATTAAATGACTCGCGTCCAATCCCGAAAAAATGATGCTCTCTCCAATGCCATCCCCTTGAACACCCTCAACCCATGGAAAAGCTAAGTTGTAATCAATATTCTCAGAAGTATAAGAGAACGTATTTCCACAAATCTCTTCCTCAAGATAAGACGAGGCTTCAGTAACGTTCATCGTAAATAAACCATATCCGTCACAATTGATTTGCTGAGCATAGATGAATGATTTTAGGAAAGTATCATACAAGATCAATTGAGTCTCTGAATAAAAAACAACGATATCCCGAGAGCCTTCAGGAAATGCAACATTAAGAATAGTAAATCCGTTATCTATCTTAATATTATACTCCCCAGAGGAACTTCTTGGTACATCGTCGGTTATCCAATCTTCCAGATTATTTTCTTGATATAGATTTATATATTGAAATTCAGATAAAGATATATGAAGTGGTACCATAGTCACGGACAGATGAGTTAAGCATACTGATATTCCACAAGAGGTTTGATATGCCGGAGACGAGAAGGAAATATACGAAAGAATT
>PDWI01009366.1_pt1 | contig 19667 bp, 9 predicted proteins | sample 1430891 | NCBI WGS metagenome assembly PDWI01 (sample SAMN01162508, study PRJNA174530) | Oral metagenome, whole genome shotgun sequencing project. | biome: Marine environment; feature: Marine mammal; material: Swab sample of the gingival sulcus; isolation source: swab sample of gingival sulcus...
GGTAATCAGGTTGTATTTAGCTCAATTAACTATGGTACAGACACAAGTAACGAAGGACGAATGGTTATGCGTGAGTTACTTAAAGCTACCGTTGAGGGCTTAGGAAAGAACGAAGTCCCAATTTTCCCAATTCAAATCTTCAAAGTTAAGGAAGGTGTTAACTATTCTGAAGCGGACTATAAGCTTGCAATGGAAGATATTGATGCTGCTCTTGCTGGAAAAGTTAAGTTTACAACGCCAAACTTTGACTTACTATTAGAGTCTTGTAAGACTACTTCAAGTGCTTTATTCCCTAACTTCGTATTCCTCGATACTAAGTTCAACCAAAATGATGCCTGGAAAGCTGATGATCCAAAACGTTATCTACACGAAATAGCAACAATGGGTTGCCGTACACGTGTCTTTGAAAATTTGCATGGTATCAAAAGTTCTGTAGGGCGTGGTAACCTTTCGTTTACAACGATGAACTTACCTCGTTTAGCTCTCCTTGCTAAGCAAGATGCTACAGCAGAACTTGGGAACTCTGCAAGTGAAGAAGCAATTAGAGAGAAAGCTATTGAACTATTCTACAAGTCTATCCGTTCTACAGCTGAAATGATCTCAGAGCAGCTATATGAACGTTATCTATATCAACGCTCTGCTTTAGCTAAACAGTTCCCATTCTTGATGAACAATGATGTTTGGAAGGGAGGCAAAAACCTTGGTCCTAATGATGAGATTGGAGATGTTTGGAACTCTGGCTCTCTTGGAGTAGGCTTCATTGGGGGGCATAATGCAATGGTTGCTCTCTATGGGCAAGGACACGGCTCTAATCAAGAGGCTCACGATACCCTTTATAAGGCTATCCTCGTGATGAATGATGTCGTTAATGAGTATAAGAAGAAGTATAATCTTAACTACTCTGTCCTTGCTACACCAGCAGAAGGGCTATCTGGTCGCTTTACTCGAATGGATAGAGCCAGATTTGGTTCTATTGAAGGGGTAACAGACTTAGAGTATTATGTAAACTCTTTCCACGTAGATGTTAAGGAAAATATCTCTATGTTTGATAAGATTAAGCGAGAAGCACCTTTCCACGCTATTACATCAGGAGGACATATCTCTTATATTGAGCTTGATGGAGAAGCGAAGAAGAATGTTGGCGTTATCTTGAAACTTGTACGTACGATGAAGGAAGAGGGTATTGGTTATGGTTCTATCAACCACCCAGTAGACACTTGTAATGCTTGTAATTATCGTGGTATGATTTATGATAAGTGTCCAGTCTGTTCAAGTGAAAATATTGCACGCTTGCGTCGTATTACAGGTTATCTAACGGGAACACTTGACTCTTGGAACAGTGCTAAGCAAGCAGAAGAAAGAGACCGAGTAAAACACTCCTAAGTAAATAGTGAATTGGGAATGGTGAATGTAGAATTATTTTCACTATTCCTAATCCCTAATTCTTAATTCAAAAGTGCGTCTTCTTAACGTATTTAAGGAAACAATATCAGACGGGACAGGTTTACGCTATTCAATCTATTTAGCAGGTTGTAGGCATGCCTGTCCCGGCTGTCATAATCCAGAGAGTTGGGAAGAAGAAAACGGCTTAGAGTTTACGGAGGAACTTTTAGCCGAAATCATAGAGGAAATAAATGCTAATCCTCTCTTAGATGGTATTACCATTTCGGGCGGTGATCCATTCTTTAATCCTGAAGAGCTATATCATTTAGCCAAAAGACTTAAAGAAGGTACTGGTTTGAATATTTGGTGCTACACAGGTTATACTATAGAGTATATACGTCGTCAGCCTAAGATGTCTCGTGTATTAGATTATTTGGATACTTTAGTTGACGGACCTTTTGTCGAGAGCTTGCGAGATCCTACTCTAAGCTTTAGAGGTAGTCGTAATCAACGCATTATCAAACTAAGAAAATCGTAAACTAACATTAGTTTGCTATAAGGGCTGACACCATAGTTTTGGAGTCAGCCCTATTAGTTTGCAGACAAAAGTTATCTGAAGTTTTAGCACATAAGCTAATAGTTATTCCTTGTGAGTCTTACACCAGTCAAAGGCATTCTTAAAGGCAAGAAGCCATGGAGTAAACTCATGTTTAGCTTTATACTCATTAGGATAGTAAGCACATTGCCAAGGGAAAATCGCTCGCTCAGGGTGAGGCATCATCGCAAGATGTCGCCCATCTTCGCTACAAAGTCCAGCGATAGCCTCTGGTGAACCATTTGGGTTAGCAGGATAAGTGTCATGCAGATAGTTGGCTATTACATGATAGTTGTCTGTGGAGTAGGGGAGAGCAAACTTACCTTCTCCATGAGCAATCCAAACACCCAGTTCAGTACCAGCCAAAGATGAAAGCATTACAGACTTATTTTCTGGAATACGAAGGGAGACAAATCCTGACTCAAAACGCTGAGAATTATTATGCTGCATCTGGTGCTTCTCTTTGTGAGTAGGGTAGAGCAATCCAAGTTCTGCCATTAGCTGACAACCATTACATATACCTAAACTTAAAGTGTCAGGACGTGCATAGAAATTATCAATAGCTTTTTTTGCTTGCTTATTGTATAGGATTCCTGCAGCCCAACCCTTTGCTGAACCAAGGACATCACTGTTAGAGAAGCCCCCACAGAAGACAAGCATCTGTATATCTTCAAGAGTTTCTCTTCCACTAATCAAGTCTGTTAGATGCACATCTTTCACATCAAAGCCAGCCAAGTACAAGCTATAGGCCATCTCTCTATCGCCATTAGTTCCCTTATCACGCAATATAGCAGCACGAATGCCTGACTTTTCTTTCCGCTCTCTACTTAGGTCTAAAGACTTAAGTAAGCCATCGAAGTGTTTGGGGAATTTATAGCTAAGTACTTGCTTACTGTAATTTTGATAGCGTTCTTTGGCAAGAGAGCCTGCTGTCTGATGCTTATCCATTAGGTAAGAGGACTCGTACCAGACATCTCTTTTCTCCGAAATGTTGAAGCAAATTTTATTCTTATAATGCTTGATACAAAGCTCCTGACTTTCCTCGATTGTTCCCAAGCAAGCAAATGAAATACCGTAACGACGGAGAACTTCTTCTACGGCTTGCTTGTCTTCTACTTGAATCAAAATTGCTGGGTTTTCGGCAAAGAGTAGCTTTATTAGATCTTGCTCTGGGAAAATACTTAGATCTAAGTTAAGACCAGTATTTGTGTTTGCAAAGCACATCTCAAGAGCTGCTGTAATCAATCCTCCTGCAGAGATGTCATGCCCTGCAAGGATTAGGTTTTCAGTGATGAGTTCTTGCACTGCCGTAAATGTATCTTGGAAGTATTCTGCTTCGGCAACAGTAGGACTTTCAGAGCCTATGGCTCCAAGGCTTTGGTAAAAGGCAGAGCCACCAAGAGCAAAGGGCGAATAAGAGAAATCAATATGATAGAGACTTGTCTTAGGCTTTGCCACGAGGACTGGAGAAATAATTTTCTTCACATCTGAAACTTCCGCCATAGCACTGATAATAACAGTCCCTGGGCTAATTACAGATTCTTCTCCATTTGGATATTTCTGTGTCATCGATAGAGAGTCCTTACCTGTCGGAATGTTGATACCCAAGCTTATGGCAAAGTTAGAGGCTGCTTCTACGGCATCATATAGGCGAGCATCTTCTCCTTTGTTGCGACAAGGCCACATCCAGTTGGCAGAAAGAGAAACACCCTTTAGTCCATGCTTTAGTGGGGCAAAGACGATGTTTGTTAGAGATTCTGCAATGGAAATGATTGAGCCATTTGGAGCATCAAGCAAGGCAACTTGTGGGGCATGACCTATAGAAGTTGCAATACCGCTTTCTCCCTTAAAGTCTAAAGCCATTGCTCCACAATCACTAAGTGGCAGTTGTATCTCTCCTTGGCATTGCTGACGAGCTACTCGCCCTGTTACGGAGCGATCAACCTTATTTGTTAGCCAGTCTTTACATGCTACAGCTTCCATGCTCAGTACTTTATTGATGTATTCATCAAGTTGTGCTAATTCATAGCTTGGCTCTTGGTAAGCTGTCTCAAGCGTTTCATCTACCATAACAGTCTTTGGAGAGTTGCCAAACATGTCAGAAAGGTTCATGTCAATTGGCTTATCTCCATTGTCTTTTTCGAAGACTAAACGCATGTCATCAGTAGTCTCTCCAACGATATAGAGCGGACTGCGTTCTCGCTCTGCGATACGTTCAAGTGTTGGGATATAAGCTTCGTCAAGTAATAGTCCCATACGTTCTTGACTCTCATTTCCTATTATTTCCTTTGCTGATAGGGTTGGGTCTCCAATAGGTAAGCGGTCAAGTTCTATCTTACCTCCTGTTGCTTCTACTAATTCAGATAGGCAATTCAGATGTCCTCCTGCTCCATGGTCATGTATAGAGACAATAGGATTATCCTCTTGCTCTGCCATGGCTCTGATGACATTTTGTGTACGTTTCTGCATCTCTGGATTAGCTCGCTGAACGGCATTTAGCTCTATTGCACCAGCGAACTGTCCAGTATTAACAGAACTGACAGCTCCTCCTCCCATGCCTATGCGGTAGTTATCGCCACCCATGAGTACAACCTTTTGCTTTGGCTGTGGCTCTCCCTTGAGGGCAGCATTCTTACGAGCATAGCCGATACCTCCAGCCAGCATGATGACTTTATCAAAGCCATATTTTAGGCTCTCTTTAGCCTCTTGATGTTCGTAGGTTAAGACAGAACCACAGATAAGCGGTTGTCCAAATTTATTTCCAAAATCACTTGCTCCATTTGAAGCTTTTGTTAGGATTTGGCGAGGAGATTGATAGAGCCAATTACGTTCTTGTGTATGTTGCTCCCAAGCCCTTGCTTCTTTAGTTCGAGGATAGGACGTCATGTAGACGGCAGTCCCTGCGAGTGGAACACTGGCACGACCACCTGCCATTCTATCTCGTATCTCGCCACCTGTACCTGTTGCCGCTCCATTAAAAGGCTCTACCGTCGTTGGGAAATTATGTGTTTCGGCTTTTAGGCTAAGAACAGAATCAAAATCTGAAGTCTCAAAGTAATCAGGCTTATCGGCTGTCTTAGGGGCAAACTGCTCCATTCTTGGTCCTTCTATAAAGGCAACGTTATCTTTATAGGCAGAGACTAAGAAGTTTGGATTACTCTTGCTCGTTTCTTTGATCATTTGAAAGAGCGAAGAGGGGCGTTCCTCTCCATTGATTATAAATGTTCCTCCAAAGATTTTATGACGGCAATGCTCTGAGTTTACTTGTGAGAATCCAAAGAGTTCGCTATCCGTTAGTTTACGTCCTATACGTTCAGTGACTTCTTTGAGATAGGTTATCTCTTCCTCACTAAGGGCTAAGCCTTCACTTTGGTTATACTGCTCAATGTCATCAATATATTTGATTGCTTCTGCTTGAATATCAATCTTAAAAATATCTTGATTCAATCCATCATACTGAGCCTGTAGCATAGGATCATAAGTAGCTTCTCCTTCAACAGGAAAATACTCCTCAATACGGCTTATGCCTTTGAGGTTCATGTTCTGTGTTATCTCTACGGCATTAGTGCTCCATGGCGTAATCATTTCACGGCGAGGACCGATATATTTACCTGTTATTTCCTTCGTATTTAGGAATTCAGCCTTAGAGAAAAGCCACGATAAGGCCTTTAACTCTTCAACACTAAAAGATTCTTGTGATTCAAGGGCTAAGATATTGCCCAAGGAACTTCTAAAAAAACTAATCATAATCTGCTATTTAATTATAAGGTAAAACCAAGAGTTAGATAATAAGAAAGTCTTTCGTCATTTATCTGTTTGAGAAGAGGACGAATAGATTCTATATTTTCTTTGAATGCTTTATCAAAGTTAAGCTTGTCGGTTAGATTATATTCCACTCCTAAGCGAAGAGACAACTTTGAGTAAGCCACGGCTATTGAGGAGTTAAGTCCATATTCTTGTTTAGAAATAAACTTACTACCCTCTATATCTTTCTTTAATTTAGTAAGGTCTATCTTATCCTTTCCTTGATAGCCAAACTCTGAGTTCATGTTAAAAAGGATATAGGGTCCTCCCTCAAGGCTAAGATATATCTTACTAATAGGATTGAACTTAATACCAACATTTATAGGCACTTTGATTGAAGATGAGTAATAACGAGGAAAAAGTTCTCTATTCTCTAAGTTTGGAAGGATACTACCAAGTTTAGAGACAGTAGAGCTTGTAGACTGCTCGCTAAGTTCTGTAATAGATAGGTTTTCTTTTGTAAAACTGGCTTCAGTCTCAATATAAAGGTATTTGCCAAGTCCAAATTCTACGCCCAAAGTTGCATGTATTGGTAGCTCCTTTAGAGGAATCTTTCCTAAATTAGAGAACTTATTGAAGGACTTTACCTTCGTGCCTACTTCTATACGTAGGTGCTGAGCCTCAGCTATGAAACAGCTTATTGATGATAGGATTAGAAATAAGGTAATTTTTCTCATTCTATAATTTAATTCCTTGAAATGAAAGAGTAAAGGAGGTGTATAAAAACCTCCTTTACTTGTTATTCTTTGTGTATATCGTTTATTTAGCGAAACGCTTTTGTAGTTTCTCTACCATATCTCGGCTCATTGTGTCAAGATCAAAATCTGGTCTCCAGCCCCATTCAGCTCTTGCACAAGAGTCATCGATAGAGTTCGGCCAGCTTTCTGCGATGGCTTGCCTTAGGCTATCAACTTCATAAGACATCTCAAAGTTTGGTACATACTTCTTTACTGCCGCTGCTATCTGCTCTGGTTCGAAGCTCATTGCTGTTACGTTGAATGAGTTGCGATGAACCAGCTTGTCTGGGTTTGCCTCCATCAGCTCCATACAAGCTCTCAGGGCATCAGGCATATACATCATATCCATATATGTGTCTTGAGCAATTGGGCAGGTAAACTTACCCTCTTGTACGGCAGAGTAATAAATATCTACAGCATAGTCTGTAGTACCACCTCCAGGAGGTGCTACATTAGATATAAGTCCCGGAAAACGAACAGAACGAGTATCTACACCAAAACGCTTATAATAGTAATCACTCAATAGCTCTCCTGATACTTTTGTTACCCCATACATAGTTTTTGGTCGTTGGATAGTATCTTGAGGAGTATTGTCCTTTGGCGTTTCAGGACCAAAAGCTCCAATAGAACTTGGCGTGAAGACAGAGCAACCTAATTCTCTTGAAACTTCTAATACATTAAATAAGCCGCCTAAGCCAATTTGCCAAGCAAGTTGTGGCTTCATCTCAGCTACAGCACTAAGTAGAGCTGCTAAGTTATAAATAGTATCAATCTGATACTTCTTACATACTTCTGCTATTTGTTGTGGGTTCGTAATATCTACGATTTCAGCAGGACCTGACTCTAATAACTCTCCTACTGGTGGTTGTGATGGGATATAGCCAACAACAACCTGTCCATGTGCATAAGCTTTGCGTAATGCTAATGCAAGTTCTGTTCCGATCTGTCCTGTAGAACCGATGATTAGGATATTTTTCATACCGCCCTTATTTTTTATTTATTTCAAATATAAAGTTATGCCAAAAGATTCTTGCTATAATATAAACTATTTTACCCAAGAATTTTTCTGCCTAATACAAATGTACATAATCTTAGTTAAACTATAATAACTTAAAAGCAAAAAAATCATAGATTTCTATTTTTCTTGCTTTTATCTTTAGAAAATTACTCAAGATTTCTTTGTTAAAAAAATAACGTATATCATTTGAAAAAGTTATATATGTTATTCGAAAAAGTAATATATATCATTTCGAAATTTAATATATGTTATTTTTATAAGTAAGGATAAGCTCTAATTTCAAGGGGTGAAGTAGATAAATTTTCTGCCGTCTATTGTCTGATGACCTTGGTGATGATTTATCCCATTAAATAGCTCAATAGCAAGCTCTTTTCCTGATATGGCTCGATACTTTTTAGGTAAGATTAGCTTAAATAGTCTAAAGAATAAGAGGCTAATACTTTCGCCTAATCTTTTGTCTTTCCGTTTCCCATAAATTAGAGATGGACGATAGATTAGGATATTCGGAACTTTAGACTTAAGAATCGCTTCTTCCATCTCGCCCTTAATTTGGCTATAGAAAAATATACTATTCTTATTAGAACCTATAGCTGAAATAACAGAAATTGTTCTAATGCCATTCTCTTCTGCAAGTTTGCTTGCAAGCAAAGGTATACCATAGTCTATAGCACGATAAAGATTTTTATCTTTTGTCTTATTCCTCGTTGTACCAATACAACAAAAGAGTTCATCTGCAGAGAAGACATCACGATAATTTTCTAAATCTAATAGGTCTATGATATATTCCTTAAGTTTGGGGTGCTCTTTATTACAAGGGCGTCGATTGAAGATTTTCACTTCTTTATATTCATTGCTATAAAGTAGCAGCTCTAATAGATAACTACCTGTTAAGCCTGTTGCTCCAAGTAAAATAGCTGTTTTCATGTCTTTTGTCTAAAAAAAAACAGCAGAGCAAGAAGTTTATTTCTCACTCTGCTGATAAACAATTAAGAAGCCCTTTTTAGTCTTCTATAGCTTTACTGCTACGATTGATTACAATATGGAGGATGAATCCCAAGACAACAGCCAACAAACCTAAACCTAAAAGCATGTTGCTATCATGTGCTTGATTAAAACCTGCATAAATCAATACACCTGCTCCAATAAGGAGAACTAATGTTCCGATATAATTCTTCATTGTGATATATATTTATTTGTTATACTATCAATGTATTATCAGTACAAAGAAAAGCATAATTTTTCTAATATAAAAACAAAAGGAAGCTATCTCTTTAGATAAATTTATATTAGATAGCTCCCTTTTGAAATAAAAACATTATTTTAGTCGTTATTATAGAATAAAGATTTGAATAATGTAATGTTGCAATCAAAGAAGAAAGATAGATTATTACGCCATATTATCTCAATATTGAGAGCTAAATTTACTCTTTTGGGTATTTTGTATTTTCTATGTTTTAGCTTATCTAATATTGGAGAAAGACTCTATGCCCAAAGTCCTATGGAGTTTGGAAAATGGGCAAAGATATCTTTTGATAGCAGTGGCTTATATGTATTAGATGCTAAAGATCTTCAATCTTTGGGTTTAAGTTCTATAGATAAAGTATGTGTTTGGGGGTATGGTGGAGCTTTGATGCCTGAGATTACGGAAGAGGTTAAAGAGCGTAAACTTGTTCAGATACCGACTATGCTTCGAGAGGGTAAACTCTACTTTTATGTTGATGGGTTAAGAGTTTGGGACTATAATGCCGAAGATGACTTCTTTCATCATCGTGTCAATCACTATGCTAATAGAGCTTATCTATTACTTAGCGAAGCAAATTCAGAAAGCCCTCTACGTATGCAGACGGAGACTGTAGAATTAAGTCAAGAGGAAAAGAATACAGATAGTCAGACTTATATACAGACTATCTTAAAGGATTACGTTGTTGATGCTGTAATGCCTTCAGGTCGTCGACTTTATACTTATCCTTTTTCCTTTTATAAAAGCTTAAAGGCTAACTATAAGCTTGCTAATCCTCAGAACTTTCGCATGAAACTCTCTTATATGGCTTATCCAAAGGAGGGAAGTGAGGGGTTAAACTTCTATCTTAATGGGAAAATGTTTATGCAAAGTTCAATTAGTAGTGAGGAGGTTTATAGGGATAATCTTGCTTTATCTTATGGGTTTATGGGGATAGATAAAGAAGTTTTTTCTCAAAAAGACATCAAGCTTAATCCTAATCAGAAGAACTTTGATGTAGAAGTTAAAGCACAGGGGCAAAGCAAAAGCTTAAGAATTGATTACTTTGAGTTTAATATAGAGGATAGGATTGAAAAGCTTGATGGACAGCTCTTTCTTCGACGTAGCCCAAAGTCTAAGGGAAATACAGGGATTTATGCACATTATTCTATACCAAACGATAAAGATTTATGTGTCTTTGCCTTAGATAGAGAGCATTATTTTGGAGCAAATCAGACCAAGCTTCTTACTTATAAGAATAGGGGAGGGGAGTCTATTGAGTTAAACTTAAAGACTAAGACATCAAGGTCTGTTCCTCGTAACTACCTTGCTCTAAAGCTTTCAGCCGCTTATAGACCAAAACTAATTGGAGCAGAGCCAAATCAAAATATTTTAGGAGATAAGCGATCAATAGACTTACTGATAATCTGTCCTGATGGATTAAGGGAGGAGGCTGTTCTTCTACAGAAGCATTATGAGGCTCAAGCTTATGCTGTCGCTTTATGGACTGAAAGAGAAGTTTTTAACGCATTCAATGGGGGAACGCCTGATGCAATGGCTTATCGTCTCCTGTGTAGGCATTACTATGAAAACTTTAAGGCAGAAAATAAGTCTAAGACTCCCTTTGGTCTATTGCTCTTGGGCGATGCTGCTTATGATAATAGAAAGCTATCTGCTCAGTGGGTAAAAGAAGATGTACAAAAAATAGATTTTTTGTTGGGCTATCAGTCTCTTAACTCTATCGGATTAGCATCTTATACTTCAGATGACTTCTTTGTTGTTTTGGAGGACAAAGGCTTAAGTCCTAATTATAAAGGGAGAGACGCAGAACTATCCTCAATAAACTTTGAGCGAGACTTTATTCCAGACTTAGCACAGGGCTTGATGTCTGTTTCTGTTGGACGTTTACCTGTACGTAGTCGAGAGGAGGCAAAGGACGTTATCAATAAAATTATTAGCTATGATAAGGATAAGCAAGTAGGCTTATGGAAGTTAAAGGCTTGCTTCGTTGCAGATAATGGAGATAGCAATAGTCATACAGAGCAAAGCATAGAGATTGTAGAACGCTTTGAGAAATTAGCTCCTATGTTTAAGCTCAATAAGATATATCTATCTTCTTATAATAGAGAGATTGTTGGAGGGAAGACTTTTACGCCAAAGGCTCGAGAAGATTTACATGAAGCTCTGAGAAAGGGTACTTTATTGATTAACTATAATGGACATGGTAGCCCAAGTTCTTGGGCAAAAGAACGTATTCTAACACTTAATGACATAAAGAATTTCTCTTATAAGCATCTTCCTCTTTGGCTTACTGCGACTTGTGACTTTTCTCCCTTTGATGCTCTTCATACATCTGCAGGAGAAGAACTCTTACTCAATCCTCACAGTGGAGGCATTGCCTTATTATCTACGACACGTACTGTATGGGATATCCCGAATAAAATCTTAAATAAAGCTATTATAGAAGAGCTGTTTAGTATGCAAAGAGATGGCTCTTATCTTACTCTTGGTGAGGCACTCCGTCTAAACTTTGTGCTTTTAGGTTCTCCTCTACAGCAGCTCCCTATACCTAAGAATAGTGTTGTTATCAATAAAGTTAATGATAAGGCTCTTAAGGAAAACGAAATCATTAAGTTACACACCCTTGATAAACTAAATCTTTCAGGTTATATCAAGCAAGGGACAGGAATAGATGGTAATTTTCAAGGAAATATAGACATTTTTGTCTATGATGCAGAAGAGGAGATTGAGACGATTGATAACTTTAATGAAACTGGGACATCTGTATCTCCTATAAAGTATAAGGACTTTGTCAATATCCTTTATAGCAGTACGGTTGAAGTAAAAGATGGGCAGTTTAATTTTGAATTTGTAGTGCCAAAAGATGTTGCATATACAGGTAAAAAGGGGAAGATAATTCTTTATGCCTATGATATTAAGCGTCAACATGACTGTCAAGGCTATATACGTAATCTAATCATTGAAGCTGGTAGTAGTGAAGATAATAGCGACAAGAAAGCTCCTCAGATTATAGAGATGAAACTATCAAACAAGGATATTAAGCCAAATATGCTTGTGCCTGAGCGGAGTGAGTTTTATGTCTTGCTCAAGGAAGAGACTGGACTTAACCTATCTAATGCAGGACTTGGGCATCAGATGAGATTAAATATAGATGGAGCAAAGGGACAGTCTATTGACTTGACTCCCTATTATAGCAATAGTTTTAAGGATAAGAGCTTAGGCGTGATTAAGCTAATACTTCCAAAGCTAAGTGATGGTAAGCACTCAGCGGAACTTCGTATCTGCGATGTATATAATAATGTAAGGATTGAGCGTTTTGACTTTATCGTTCGTTCTGGCTTAGCTCCTAATGTTGAAGAATTAAAGATATCTATGGCGAAGGAAGGCTATCTCATTGTCAAACATGATCAAGCAGGCATGCCACTTATTGCTGATGTTGAAGTTTTTGACTTAGCTGGACATTTGCTCCTACGCAAGGAAAATCTTTACTTCTCTCCTCTATCTGCTTATGCAGCTTATTCCTTGGAAAGCTTAGGCTTATCTGCTATTAAGCGTCTGCCGACAGAAACCTATATACTACGTCTTAGCCTGAAGAGTAAGACTCAAAAAGCGGCTATAGGCAGTAAGTCTATCAAATTCTTTAAGCCTTAGAGCCATCATAATACTGCTTTTTTATTAAAAAAAAGTATTTTTGTCCCTAAGTAGTACTCGTAAAGGAAAATATATAATAAACTAAATATAGTACAGCGATGATTAAATCAAAAAAATCGAACTCGGTTGTTTGGACTGACCTTTATACTTATAGTCAGTTACCAAAAGAACTTGATAAGCTTGATGAATTGACCCATAACCTTTGGTGGACTTGGACTCCTAAAGCTAAAGCGTTCTTCAAAAGTATTTCTCCTGAACTATGGGAGAAAACCGAGGGTAATCCTATTCAGATGTGCAAACATCTTAGTCGTAAACAACTTGTTGCCCTGAGTCAGGATAAAAAGTTCCTCAAAGAGCTTGACGAGATTTACAAAGACTTTCAGGCTTATATGCAAGAGCCTGCAGATATGGAGCGTCCATCTGTTGCTTATCTCTGTATGGAATATGGTCTAACAAATATCTTAAAAATCTATTCTGGAGGTCTTGGCGTATTAGCTGGAGACTATATCAAGGAGGCGAGTGATAGTAATGTGAGAATGACAGCTGTAGGCTTTTTGTATCGTTATGGTTACTTTACTCAGGCTTTAAGTCCTGAAGGCGACCAGATTGCCAACTATGAAGCTCAAGAGTTTACACAGCTACCTCTCAAGCAAGTGATGAATGCAGATGGTTCGGCAATGCTTCTTGAAGTACCTTATGCTAACTTTAAGGTTTATTGCCACGTTTGGGAGGTTAATGTTGGGCGTATTAAGCTATATCTTTTAGATACAGATAATACTTACAACAGTGAGTGGGATCGCTCAATCACACATCAGCTCTATGGTGGGGACTGGGAAAATAGAATGAAGCAGGAGTATCTTTTAGGATTTGGAGGTGTTCAACTGCTTAATAAGTTAGGCATAAAGAAAGATGTCTATCATATGAACGAAGGGCATGCTGCCTTTATGAATGTACAGCGTTTGCTTGACTTCGTTGAAGGAGAACATCTTCCATTTGATTTAGCTTTAGAGCTTGTGCGCGCTTCTTCTCTCTATACTGTTCATACGCCAGTACCAGCAGGACATGACTATTTTGATGAGGGCTTAATGGGTAAATATTTGAGTCATATTCCTGCTCGTTTGGGGATTTCATGGGAAGAGTTCATGGACTTAGGACGGGAGAATCCAGGTACTAAGGATAAGTTCTCTATGAGTACTTTTGCTCTTAATACTTGTCAAGAGGCAAATGGTGTAAGTAAATTACATGGTATCGTTTCCCAAGAGATGTTTGCTCCAGTATGGAAAGGTTATTTCCCAAATGAATTACACGTTGGTTATGTAACGAATGGCGTACATATGCCTACTTGGACTGCTCCACAATGGCAAGATTTATATTTCAAGACTTTTGGGAAAGACTTTGTTAAGCATCAGACTAAGGAAGATGTTTGGGCAAAGCTTAATGACTTGAAGAATGAAGACCTTTGGGCGATACATTACCAACAAAAGCTTAATTTAATAGAATATATTCGAGCTTATTATGGAGAGAAATGGATTAAGAGAAGTTCTAATCCAAAGGCTGTTAAGACAGTATTAGACAATCTCAATCCGAATGCTTTGCTTATAGGCTTTGGTCGTCGATTTGCCACTTACAAACGAGCTCATTTGCTGTTTACAGATCTTGAGCGTCTGTCTCGTATTGTTAATAATCCAGCTCACCCAGTTCAATTCCTTTTCACAGGTAAGGCTCACCCTGCTGATGGTGCGGGACAAGGTTTGCTAAAGCATATTATGGAAATTAGTTCTCGTCCTGAATTCTTGGGTAAGATTATTTTCTTAGAGAATTATGATATGCGTTTGGCGTCTAAGCTTATTGCTGGCGTTGACATTTGGATGAATACGCCTACTCGTCCACTTGAGGCTTCTGGTACATCAGGAGAAAAGGCTCAGATGAATGGTGTTCTTAACCTAAGTGTCTTAGATGGTTGGTGGTACGAAGGTTATAGAGAGGGAGCTGGTTGGGCTTTGACTGATAAACGTACTTTTGAGAATCAGGAATTACAGGATAAGCTCGACGCAACGACAATCTATGACTTAATAGAGCGTGAGATTGCTCCTCTTTACTTTGATGAGAGAAAGAAGGGTAGTAGTTATAGTGATAAATGGCTTGAGGCGATGAAGAAGTCGCTTAATGAGATTGCTCCAAACTATACAATGCGTCGTATGATGGACGACTATTTTGAACGTTTCTATAATAAGCTTGCTCTTCGTTCGAAGGATTTACAAGCCGAAGACAATAAGCTTGCTAAAGAGTTAGTTGATTGGAAGTTTAAGGTCGCTCAAAACTGGAATAGTCTTCATATCCTTGATCTGAAGCGTACTAAGGACGAAGTGGGGGTTAATGAAGTCTTAGAGTTAAGCCTAAACAAAGGTGGAATAGAGGCTAACCTTATCGTTGAACTTGTCGTTGCACAAGAAGATGAAAAGGGCAAACTTCAATTAGTTGAGGCGATTCCTCTTGCCAAGACTAATGAAGACGGTTCTGTTTTGAGTTATTCAACGAATATCGCTCCTCGTTGTGCTGGTCATTATAAGCTTGGACTTCGTGTCCTTCCTTGGCATAATGCTCTGCCACATCGCATGGACTTTGCCTACTTACATTGGATTGCCTTGTAGTATAATTCAGTCCTTTTTAGTTTAACAAAAGAGAGTGTGTCAAAAGGCACACTCTCTTTTGTTGCTATAGCTGCAAATCCTATCGTTATGCCTAGAAATCCTTAGGCATATGCCTACGGGAAGCTTAGTATTTAGCTATTTTAGGATAGTGCATAGTTTACTTGTGTTGAGGTATTAAATCATCAAGCAAAAAGCATTGATAAGGAGAACTCCAAAGTTTGTATTTTGGCAGGCTCTCCTTTTATTCTATGTGAAAAAAATACGTATCTTTAGCCCCAAATGAAGCAGAAGATGTCAAAGAAGAAAAAACTAAGCTTGTTTAAGCCAGAGATTAGTACGATAAAGCGTAGTAAGAAAGATATTAGTCTCTTAGGATTGAAGGGGTCAAGTCCTTCAATGCTCCTTGCCGATATTTATAATGAAGCCTTACCTCTACTATGTATTATGTCTGATGCCGACGAGGCAGCTTATTTATATTCAGACCTTAGTCAGTTTTATAGCGAAGAAGAGCTATACTTCTTCCCCTCTTCTTATCGTCGTGCTATTAAGTTTGGTCATCGAGATGAACCCAATGCAACACTTAGAACCATGCTTCTTGCTCGCCTTGTAGAGGCAAGCAAAGGCAAAAAAAACTACCCCCTTATTGTTACTTATCCAGAAGCTCTAATTGAAGCTGTCGTAGCAAAGGAAGAGGTCCTTAGCGACTGCTTAACATTGAGCAAAGGAGAAGTTCTCAAGCAGACAGAACTAAGAGATCAGCTTCTCTCATGGGGCTTTGAACGAGTGGATTATGTTTATGAAGCAGGACAGTTTGCTATAAGAGGAAGTATCTTCGATATATACGCCTATGCGGAGGATTATCCTATCCGTTTAGATTTCTTTGATGACGAGCTGGAGAGCCTTCGTTTCTTTGATGTTGAGCAACAACTCTCTATTCGTCAGCTTGAAGAGGTGAGCATAATGCCTGATGTAGCTTCGGATAATAAAGACAATCGCTCTCCTTTGACAGACTTACTTTGTGAAGACTATCGTGTGTTTAGGTATATAGGTTCTTATCTATCTGATAGCTTTGAATTTATTTGGAAGGATGAACCAAGCGTTGCAGATGAAGAGGACTTTAGCAGTATTGAGAGCATTCGGCGTCTTCTTATTGAACCCTGTAAACTTCTTAACGAGCTGAATAGATTCTCAACGCTCTATCTCGGATCTAAGGGTCAGGCACAGCAAGTTCTGACAAGCAAGGTCATAGACTTTGATATTGACAAGCAGCCTATCTTTCAGCAGAACTACGAAGCCCTTTGCCAGCAAATAAAAGTATGGGACGAGAATGCCTATACCCTATATATATGCAGTTCTAAGCAGGAGCAGTACGAACGTATCTGTGAGATTCTTAAGGCTCATCATGACGAGGTTACTCTGCCGAAGCTTTTGCCCATAACGCTACATGAAGGCTTTGTTGATCATCGTCAAAGAGTGGTTTTACTTACAGAGCATCAGATATTTGGTCGCTATCATAAGTACAATCTAAGGAGTGATAAGCTACGCTCTGGCAAGGCTTCGTTCTCTCTTAAAGACTTACAGAATTTTCACCTTGGAGACTTAGTTGTACATTTAGACTATGGTATAGGTCGCTATCGAGGGCTTATGAAGATGCAGTTGGCAGATAGGGTAGAGGAAGTTGTCTATTTAGAATATAGAGATGGAGGCTCTGTTTATGTTCAGTTACCCAATCTTCATAAGATTTCACACTACCGCCTAAAGGAAGATAATTCTAAGGTTGAACTATCGTCCCTAAATTCATCACGTTGGCAACGCTTTAAGGAGAAGACGAAGAATAAAGTCAAGGACATTGCTCGTGATCTGATAAAGCTTTATGCTGAACGTAAGGATGCAGAGGGCTTTGCCTTTAGTGAGGATACGAGCCTACAGCATGAAATGGAAGCTTCCTTTATCTATGAGGATACGCCAGACCAAGCCAAAGCTGTTGAAGAAATTAAACGAGATATGGAGCGAGCCTATCCAATGGATCGTTTGCTTTGTGGGGATGTTGGCTTTGGTAAGACGGAAGTTGCTATTCGTGCCGCATTCAAAGCTGTAACAGATGGAAAACAGGTGGCAGTACTTGTACCAACGACAGTTTTAGCTTATCAGCACTATCGTAGTTTCTCGTCTCGTTTGAAGGATTATCCTATTCGCATAGCTTATCTGTCAAGGGCTCAGAAGCCTAAGGAAATGAAAACGATTGTAGATGCTATCGCTAATGGAGAGATAGATATTATCATTGGTACACATAGGTTGACAAGTAAAGATATTAGCTTTCATAACTTAGGGCTTTTGGTCATTGATGAGGAACAGAAGTTTGGTGTATCGGTTAAGGAGAAACTTCGTAAGCTTCAGACTAACGTTGATACCTTGACAATGTCGGCAACTCCTATTCCTCGTACACTTCAGTTCTCCCTAATGGGGGCAAGAGACCTATCTAATATAAATACACCCCCTAATAATCGTTATCCTATTGAAACGATCCATTCTCGCTTTTTAGAAAGTAATATTGCTGAAGCTATCAACTTCGAACTAAGCCGTAATGGACAAGTTTATTTCGTTCATAATCGTATTGAAAGCATTGAGATTATTAAAGAGGTTATTCAGAGGGCTGTCCCAGATGCTCGTATCGTTGTTGGGCATGGTCAGATGGCGAGTGCTAAGTTAGAAAAGGTCTTGCTTGACTTTGGTAATCATGATTATGACGTCCTGCTTGCCACAACGATAATAGAGAACGGTATAGACGTCTCAAATGCTAATACTATTATTATCAATGACGCTCAGAACTATGGTTTAGCTGCTCTTCATCAGTTACGAGGACGTGTAGGGCGTAGCCATAGAAAAGCTTTTTGTTACCTCTTTACTCCACCTATGTCAAGTCTTAGTCCAGAGGCTCGGCGTCGCTTAAAAGCGATTGAGATGTTTAGTGATCTTGGTAGTGGTATTCATATAGCTCTTCAGGACTTAGATATAAGAGGGGCTGGAAATGCCTTGGGGGCAGAGCAAAGTGGTTTTATTACGGAAATTGGTTATGAGGCTTATCAGAAGCTTTTTGAGGAAGCTATCAGTGAATTAAAGGCTTCAGAGTTTTCTGAACAATCAGATGAAGAAGAGACGAAGGGGCAAAGTATAAGTTTTGTTAAGGATTGTATTATAGATGTTGAGCCGATGCCAACACTTCCTATTGATTATGTGCCAAATGATTCGGAAAGACTTTTCCTCTATAGAGAGTTAAGTAAATTAAGCACAGATGAGGCTTTGCAGATTTTTGGAGAACAGCTTATTGATCGTTTTGGACAGTATCCTAAAGAGGTAAGTGATCTTATCCTCATACCTAAGCTAAGGACTATGGCAAAGAATTTAGGATTTGAGAAGTTAAGCTTAAAGCAAAATACTCTTATCTTACATTTAGTTTCGGATACATCAAGTTCTTATTACCAGTCTAAGTATTTTGATGTCTTACTTGGCTATACCGCAGAACATAATGATTCTTGTCATTTTGGTCAGAAGAATGGACGCTACCGCTTAAAGATTAAGTCTGTTTATACGCTTAGAGAAGCCATTCGTGTCTTAGAACAACTGATGTTTTTATAAAAAAAATGAGGGTGTGTCAAAACGGCACGCCCTCATTTTTTTATTGCTATTCTTTTAATTAACTAAAGTCATCTCTTCAATTAGGCGAGGACATTCGCCATATTCTTCAATAAGCATTAGGATATAACGAATATCACAAATAATACTTCTTTGGTATTGTGGTAAGTATTGTAAGTCTCCTGCAACACCTTCCCAGTTGCGGTCAAAGTTAATCCCTATGAGTTCGCCTCGTCCATTGAAGACAGGGCTACCAGAGTTACCACCTGTCGTATGCGTCGTCGCAGCAAAGTCCACAGGCATTCGCCACTGCCCATTCTTATCCTTGACAGCAAAGCGGTTGTTCTTACCGTAAGTCTTCTTCTGATAAATCTCTTTTAGTTTCTTTGCCACCTTAAACTCCCAAGAGTTTGGATTTTCTTTTTCCATAACGCCTTTGAGATAAGTTTGATAGTTGCAATTAATTCCATCACGAGGGCTATAGCCATCTATATTACCAAAGGTAAAGCGAAGTGTAAAGTTCGCGTCTGACCAAAGATTATCTCTGCCGTGCTGCTTGATCAAACCTTCTACGAACTTTCTGCGAGCTGGGAGCTTAGTCTGGTCAATTTGATTAAGAGCATCTAATAACTGATAGTATTTTCGTATTACAGATTCCTTGAACTTAAGTGCAGGGTCGTAGCCAAGGTAGTCTGTCTTCGGCATCGGTTTAGTTACTTGAACCGTTCCGTAAGCATTGTCAAAGAGAAAATCAATATAAGCCTCAGCCGAGCCATACTTCTCTACACCCTTACGAATCACCTCAGGTTGTTCATCACTTGCTATTTCCTTACAATACAAAGTCAGTAAGGCTTTGGAAATCTTTCTATCTAAGTCCACATTATAGCTCTTGATAAACTCTTTCTCTTTTTCGCTACTCCACTTAGGAATGTCAGGAAGTTTCCAGAACTCCATA
>PDWI01004159.1_pt1 | contig 19666 bp, 35 predicted proteins | sample 1430891 | NCBI WGS metagenome assembly PDWI01 (sample SAMN01162508, study PRJNA174530) | Oral metagenome, whole genome shotgun sequencing project. | biome: Marine environment; feature: Marine mammal; material: Swab sample of the gingival sulcus; isolation source: swab sample of gingival sulcus...
CCAGCAACGGATTTAGATGCTTTACTTGTTCGACCATCTCTAAGGATTTTAGAGGCAGTTTTTGCAACACGCTTTGAAGTTACCTTTGATTTTGCCATATTCATACTCCTTTCTCAAACTATTTATACTATATATAGTATATGTTAATTATTATACAACTATATATTCTGAAAGTCAAGTAAAAGGAGAACGTATGTACTTAAGAGAAATAAGAAAAGATAAAGGTTTAACCCAACAAGATATAGCAAATATCATAGGATTGACTTCAAGGGTAGTTTCGCTTTGGGAGATTGGCAAGCAGGATATGCCACCTAGACATGCTAAGAAGATAGCAGAGTCTTTAAATTGCAACTGGAAGGATTTATATGATGATTAGAAAGGATTGAAAGATGAGTGAAAAAGTAAACTTAGGCGGTGTAAGTATGAAAGTGGAAGTTTTGGGAGTGGATGAGAGTTTGGAAAAGTTAAATTTACTCACACAAAAAATAGCAGAAGTTAATTCTTTAATACGAGAACTAAATTCTGCTGAAATAAAAATGAATGTTATTTCTGACGGGAAAGATTATCAGGTGGATGATTAATGGAGTATTTAACGTGAATAGAGTCAATGAAGATATCCAAATAAAATTTTAGAGTTTCAATAGATATATCTGAGTGTTTTTCTTCATAGTGGGTTTTATCATTACCTAGATAGCGAATGACATCTCCAGCTATTAAAAGATAATCATCTGAGAGTTCTTTTAAAACATTATTTAGTTTTAAAGATTTAATTTTGTTTTCATCTTTATTTTGTTCTTTTATTAGAAAATCTTTGGAAAGAATTTCTACAAAGGAACGATAGCCGATAGTTGCAAGTTCAAAATCATTATTCATATAAGCTCTTTGAGCTTGATTGTATATCTTAGTAGCTCTTTCAGATATTTTAGGGATAGAATCAGGTAGCACTTCTGGTTTTAAATTTGGATATGAGTATAAAAAATCAAAAGCATTCGTTTCTTTGTTTCTTATATGGACTGTTATCACATTTTTATTACAACATTCAAGATGAAATAAAGAAAGAACTGCAGCGATATTAGTCTCAAAAGTTAAATTGACACTGTTTTTGTACTGTGGAGTAACAAAACAGTCGCAGTAAGGGCATTTTTTATATACTTTAACGACATGACCATAGTTACCTACAGTGATTGTTTTATTAGTGAACACATTTTGATTAACCATTTTAATAACTCCTTTTTTGATTTTAGTATATCAAAGTAGGAGAGAGTAAACAAGAAAGGAGTGGATATGAAAAGAAGAAGAACATTATGGAATTATTTATCACTTATATTATCGGTTTTGTCATTGATAATATCAGTATTAGTTTTTTATAGTGTATTGACTAGTTAAAAAAACCAAATTGAAAAGCAAACGACAGAACAGATAAGAGTAAAGCCATTAAAGAAATAATGACTGGAAAAATCTTCCAAAACTTATCTTTACGTTTTTCAGATTTAAAAACTAAATAGTCTTCTACAGTTTTTAAACCTAATTCAGATATGGAGTAAATATTAGTTGCTTTGTATGAACCCCATCTATCATTAATTTCTATAAAGTCTTGGGAAATATAATTATTATCAAATAGTATTTCAATGCGGTATTTAATTGAATTGCTTTTAAGGTTTTTAGATGAGAAATTAGCGATTATATCATTAAGATGTATTTTATCGGATTTGCTTAAGTATATAAGTATTTTGTAGTCAATAGGTTTTAGTTCCATAATAAGATTCCTTTTTGATTTTAGTATATCAAAGTAGGAGAGAGTAAACAAGAAAGGAGAAAAAAGATGGATAAAAATATGTCAGTAGAAGAAGCGGCAAGGATATTAAATAAGCCACCACAGTTTGTAAGATTGGCATTGCAGCAAGAAAGAGTAGACTTTGGTTTTGCAGTACACAATAAAAGATGGAGCTACCATATTAGTAGAAAGAAGTTAGAAGAGTATATAGGAGAAGAGTATACAGAAAAAGAAGAAGTAAGAGAGGCGGTGATACAATGAGTAACTATTTTAATACATGTCCAAAGTGTGGCAGTAATCTAGATCCGGGGGAAAGATGTGATTGTGAAAAAAGCAAAAGGGAAAAGGAAGACAAACTATATGCCGACAGTGCAGAAACAGAGTATAGAGTAATAGAAAAGAGTTTTTACAAGGAGACTGTATAGATGAAAGAGTTTGAAAGAATTGTTAGGGATTTTACAGCAGTTTTCTTATCAGGAACATTCCTTTTTCTATTACTTAGACATTATGCAATAAACGAAAGAGGAAGCTATGCTGTTGGTGGCGAGATAATAGGATATTTTATAGCGATATTAGCTTATATTATATATTGCTGGATAAAGCCTAAAATAAGCCAAAAAAAATAAAAGCTCCATAGACTAAAAATGAGAGCTTTTATATTGAAAACCATTGATACTGGTGTATCAAGCACATATATATTATACACCAGTATCATTAAAAAAGCAAATTATTAGCTTTAAAATAGCCGTTTAAGTACGGTTTTTAAAGCTAGTAATGAGTATTAATAAGTGAACGATAAGAAAAGAGGTGTGTAAATGCAAAAGAGTTTTATAAGAGAGAAAAAAATATATTGTGGTAGTTCGTATAGAGAAGTTGATATATTTCCATATACAGAAAATAAAAGGAAGACTGTTAAGAATAAAAGAAAAAAATATAATGTTGAAACTGCACCAAAGCAAAAGAGATTGAATGATAAAAATTCAGAAAGATACTTAATTCAGATTGGCAATTTAAACTTTGGTAATGACATAGGAGCCATTCATTTGGTACTTACATATAATGATTATAATTTGCCAAAAACAGTAGCAGAAGCAGAAAGAAATATTAAAAACTTTATAAAGCGATTAAGGTATTACAGAAGAAAAAAAGGATTGCCAGAACTTAAGTATATATATGTTACTTCGTATAGATTTGAAAAAGATGTAAATGTCGAATTGGGCGAAGAACCAGTTAGGATTCATCACCATATTATTATAAATGGTGGAGTAGATAGAGATAGAGTCGAAGCTATGTGGACTAGGAAGAGAATTAACTGGGAGAAATATGAATCAGATGTGGAATATAGAGAAAAAGTGTATGCTGATAGTTTAGGTTTTGCAAATGCAGATAGAATACAGAAGAAAAACGGTAATATTACTGCACTGTGTAAATACTTAGTAAATCAAGCAATGAGTAAAGATAAGAGAGTAAGAACTTGGAAATCTTCCACAAATTTAGAGAAGCCAACATCAAGCACAAATGATAGCAAGTATAGACGAAGACAGTTAGAGAGGATAGTAAAAGAAAGACCAGGGCGAGACTACTGGGAGAAGAAGTATCCAGGTTGGACTTTGACTGATTTAGATAATGGAGTTAGCTATAAGTTTAATGAGTTTACTGGATGGGCGATTTATCTTAAATTACGAAAAAAGGAGTGAGATATGAATGCTGAATTTTATAAGCAACTTGAAAAGATGGTCAATGATAGTGTAGAAGCTCTGTATGCTGGATTATATAGTGTACAAGTTGAAATAGATAATACTGAAAAGGTAAAAGCAGAGTTAAAGGGAAAAAATGAGTGTATTGATGAATTAAATAGAGTGATTTTAATTCAAAAAAAGGAAATAGAAAGGCTTAAACGTAAAGAAAAGTATTTTGACATCATGTTAAGAAAAGAGAATGAGCCTAGTGCTGCGCTTTATGCTAAGCAACTATATCAAGAATACAAGAAAGGAAATTTAAAACTTTAGAGTGGTAATTGGAGTTTAGTAACTGTAAATGAGTGAAAAGAACTTAAAAAATATAAAAAAACAATTTAAAAAACAAGGCATATATTATACACCATTAAAAATGGCTAGGTATTTATTAAATTTTGTAGATATAGACTATAACAATGCTTATGATCCTGCTTGTGGACAAGGTAATTTATTAGCGGTATTAGATGAGGATTTACCTAAGTATGGGCAAGAACTAGATGAATCAGAATTAAATATTGCAAAGTCTACATTAAATAAATTTACTGGTGTCAGCGGTGATACTCTTAAATATCCAGCTTTTATGGACAAAAGATTTGATTTTATATTTGCTAATCCACCATATTCGGTAAAGTGGGAGCCTGTGAATGATGAAAGATTTAAAAATGCACCTTGTTTAGCTCCACCAAGCAAAGCAGATTATGCATTTATACTTCATATTTTACATTTATTATCTGATGAGGGTATGTCAATATGTATTTGTTTCCCTGGTATATGTTATAGAGGTGGTAAAGAGGGGAAAATAAGAAAATGGTTAATAGAAAATAATTATATTGATAAGGTTATTCATTTAGAGGGTAAACAGTTTACAGATACTTCAATATCTACTGTTGCATTGATTCTTAGAAAAAATAAAGTGGATACTAATATAGAGTTTATAAATGACACTATAGATAAAAGGCGGATGGTTAGTTTTTCTGAAATAAAAGAAAATGATTACGTCATCAGCCCTAGTAGATATGTTTATGAAGAACAGATAAAAGAAGTAGTAGATTCTTATAAGTTAGAAATTCAAGCGAGAAAAGCATTCATTTCGGAACTTACTAAAAGCATAAATTTTAGCATAATGATATCAGAGATAGAGGGGTGGGAGATTATTTCGTTTTTAAACGATATAATTGCTACTGTTGAAAAAATAAAGAAAGGATTAGAAAGTGAGTAATGATATAGTAGATTTATATTTAAAATACAAGGATTTTGAAAAAGCAGTACAACTTAGTGGCTTGCCGACCCTTATAGCACATTTAAAATTGCTTAAGAGTGGTGTGCTTGAAATAGACGATAAAATAAAGTATGGAAGTGAGGGCGGAAAGTTAGGTGCTTTAGCAGAACAAAAGTTTCAGAAGATGATTCCAGAAGCTATTAATTATAATACAATAGTTAAGAAAAACAATCCTATATTTGATTTTAAATATGGAGATTTAACAATAGATGTAAAATATTCTTCGTTGCATAAAAGAGGTAATACTAAGTATTGGCAGGTAAGACCATCCAAAGCAGACTTAATTGTTATTTATTTAGAATCAAAAGCTGGACGAAAATTAGACAGTCCAGAAATACTAGTTATTCCACAAGCTTTTATATATACTAAATCAACCTTATTCGTAACCCCAAGAAATGAGTTATACACTAATTTTTTAGTGCAAGAAGAAGATTTAAAATTTATATTATCTGAATATAACGGAGTATTTAATTGAGAGATAAGTACTTTTTAGTTTGAAAAATTTGAAAGGAGCAAAAAATGACAAATAAAGAATATCAAGAAAGATACAAAGAGCAATGTAAAATTATTATAGAAGTTAGAAGAAGTGAGAAAGAATATAAAGACTTATGTGCAACACAAGAAGAGACACTAACGAAGTATAGAGAATTAATAAAATTATATGAAGAAAATAATAGAAAAAAAGATGAACTTATAGATCTTTTAGAAGAAACAGTTACTTATTATAAAGAATATATTGATAAAGCCAAGCAGTACATAAAGCAAAGGAGAGCACAATGAACAAAGTAGTATTAATAGGTAGATTAACAAGAGACCCAGATATTAGATATTCTGGTGGAGCTGAGCCAATGGTAATAGCTAGATATACCCTAGCAGTTAACAGAAGATTTAAAAGAGAAGGTCAAGCAGATGCGGACTTTATTAATGTTGTTGCCTTTGGTAAGGCTGGTAGCTTTGCAGAGAAGTATTTAAGTAAAGGTATGCAAATTGCAGTAAGCGGAAGAATACAGACTGGCTCTTATGAAAAAGATGGCAGAAAAATATACACAACAGATATTATTGCTGAAGAGCAAGAGTTTACAGAAAAGAAAAGAGAAGCAAATGAAAATCAAAGAAGGGGTAATGTGACAGATAGCGGGTTTGTGCCAGTAGATGTAGAAGATGATGATTTACCGTTCTAGTTATTGAAAAAAGGTGTGATATGACAAAAATAAATGAAATTGATTTAGAAACTATGGCTGAAAAGATAATAGAAGCTTTAGAAGATTATGTAGATGATAAAAATATTGAAGTTGATGAATGTGTAGAATATTTATTTACTGCAATAAATAATCAATTAAGCTAGTGAAAGAATAATTCTAAAAAGGAGAAGAGATATGTTGAAAATCAAACAAATAGCAAGTAAATGCAAAAGAACAGGTACTCTATTGCTTTGTGATCATGAAGAATCAGGACAAGTAATTCAATGGGTGAGTGATGGATATAGCTATTATCCGCTTAATAATATACCGTATTTAAAAATGGACAACTTAATTACACTTTTAGAAATAACAGAAAAGCAATTAGAAAAAATTGAAACAGAGCATATAAGTGTTAAAGATATTAGTGGAATTAGTTTTGATGATTTTGAAGAAGGTGAGAGAGTGGTTACACCAGAAAGTATTAAAGTTCAATTTAATGGTGTAAGCTATGGAATTTTTAGAACGACTGAGGGAGTGGTATACATAGACTCATCAGCGGTATTACCACTTTCTAATATGATTAACATGATAGAGTTTTATGAAAGAAAGGACAGAAAGAGTGGTAAATCTTATATAGTTTGTAAAACTGGTATGTTAATTCAAGCTGTTATATTGGCTGAGAACATAATAAGTCCAAAATTAGTAGATGAACTATATAAAATAGCAGAAATTACAAAAGCGGAAGTCAATAGATAATAAAAAGGAGTTTCAAATGGCAACAGAAAGTTTAGAACAGATTCATTTATTTAATTGGGCGAAGCAGTATGAGGATGATTTGCCAGAATTAAAACTAATGTTTCACATTCCTAATGGTGGCAAAAGAAACATAACAACAGCAAAACGTTTAAAAGCGGAAGGAGTAAAGGCAGGTGTACCAGATATATTCTTAGCTGTTGCTAGAAATGGCTATCATGGCTTATTTATTGAAATGAAAGTTGGATACAATAAACCTACCGCCAATCAGCGAAAATGGTTAAGGGAGTTAGATGAGCAAGGGTATCAAACATCAGTGTGCTATTCGAAAGAAGAAGCAATGGAAATGTTAATCAAGTATTTAGGCAGATAAGAGAAAGGAATTGATATGACAGCAAGGCAGTATTTAGAGAGTCTTAAAAAGCTAAGCAAAAAAGTTGATTCACAAAATAAGTATGTTGATGAATTAAATGCTATTGTAAATAAAGTTACATCAAGTTATAAAATTGATATAGTACAAGAGAGTGGTCAAAATACAAGAGAAAAAGCACTTGTTATGCTCATAGATGCTAAAGACGAAGCTGACAGACTTTCAGATGAGTATTTAGACAGAAAAATAAAAGTTATGGGTATGATTAGTAAAATGGAAAAAGCAGAGCATAAAACAATACTCATGTCTAGATATATTGAATTGATGTCATGGAGTGAAATTAGCAAGGCGATTAATCGTAGTTTACAAAATACTTATCTGTATCATAAGCATGCATTACTAGAATTTGAGAAGATATATAGTTTAATAAATAATTCTGAGAGTTAAAAAGAGTTAATGAGAGTATAAAAAATCATTAACTGTGATATAATGTAGACATATAAATAGGCAATAGAAAAATAATATCGAATCCTTTTTTGTAAAATATTTGATAGATACGAAGGCGCTTCCTTTATTTCAAGGGGAGTGTTTTTGTTTGTGGTCTTTAGTAGTGTGAAACGATATACCATGCTAGAGTTAATTTGCTAATAACATTTAATTAGCAAAAAATAAAACAGTTAAAGATAACGTGCACCAAGGTCGGTGTTTTGTAAACCTTTTCCGGTAGAGCGGTGCAAGTAAAGTAGAGGATGTTAATGAGAGCTGATAGAACAACCCATAGAGCCACTTATGAGAAGAATAGAAAGAAGATTTTAAAAATGGAGTCTATCTGTGGGATTTGTGGAAAGCCAGTAAATAAAAATCTTAAATCACCACATCCTTTATCACCTTGTGTAGACCATATTATACCAGTTGCAAAAGGTGGACATCCTTCTGATATTGATAATCTACAACTTGCACATTGGAGTTGTAATAGACAAAAATCAGATAAAATGTATAAGGATAAAGAGAAACAATATAGAGTATTGGGTAACCGTAACTTACCACAAACAAGGGATTGGATTAGTTATAAAAGTAGTAAATAAACTTGTTTATTAGGGGGGCATACCATCCCCTTCCCCTATTTAAAGCGTAGTTCACAGTCGACTGTGCAAATTTCCACGCGTGAAAAATGATAAAGGAGAGTCTATGACAGAATATAAAGGAATTGATTATTTAAGAAAAAAATTAGATAAAGTTAGTCGAAGAGTTAATACTAGATATGAGTATTATTCGATGAAAAAGAACGATTTAGACAAGGGTATTACAATTCCACGTGAAATTAAATATCATTATAAAGCTACTCTTGGTTGGTGTGGAAAAGCAGTTGATTCGTTAGCAGATAGATTAAGTTTTAAGGGATTTGATGATGATATTTTTGAAATAAATGAGATATTTAGACTCAATAATGCAGATATTTTGTTTGATTCTGCAATTATTAGTGCTTTAATTGGTTCTTGCTCTTTTATATACATCTCACAAGGTGATGATGTACCACGACTACAAGTTATAGATGGAGCAAATGCAACAGGAATCATAGATCCAATTACTAATTTGTTGATGGAAGGTTATGTAGTTCTTGATAGAAATGCTAAAGGTGAGCCTACGTTAGAGGCTCATTTTTTAAAAGGTAAAACAGATTATTACGTTGATGGTGAGTATAGTTATAGCTATGAAAACTCATCACCATATCCGCTGCTAGTTCCAGTTATTTACAGGCCAGATGCAAAAAGACCATTCGGACGAAGCAGAATATCGAGAGCTTGTATCTATCACCAAAGATATGCGAAGAGAACACTTGAAAGAGCAGAAGTTACAGCAGAGTTTTATTCATTTCCACAAAAATATGTTGTTGGATTAAGTAACGATGCTGAAACTTTAGATACATGGAGAGCAACAATATCTTCAATGCTTCAATTTTCAAAAGATGAGGATGGAGATGTTCCTAAATTAGGACAGTTTACAACGTCTAGTATGTCACCTTTTGTAGAACAGCTAAGGACTGCAGCTGGTGGTTTTGCTGGAGAAACAGGACTCACACTTGATGACTTAGGTTTTCCTTCAGATAATCCATCGTCAAGCGAAGCTATAAAAGCAAGTCACGAAACACTAAGGTTGTATGCAAGAAAAGCACAAAAGCATTTTGGAAGTGCATTTTTAAATGCTGGATACTTGGCTTGCTGCTTAAGAGATGATTATCCATACCGTAGGAATGAGTTTTATAAGGTTAAAGCGAAATGGCAACCAATTTTTGAACCAGATGCATCAACATTATCGAGTATTGGAGATGGAGCGATTAAAATCAATCAAGCAATACCAGGTTATTTTGATGAGAATAAACTGAGTGATTTAACAGGGATAGAGTAATGAAAGATGTATTACCAGAACTTTTAGAAAAGGTTGAAAAAGAATTTGAACGAGAGTTTGAAAAAAGCAAAACTGTATTACAAGTGTTAGAAAAAGTAAAAAACAGACAAGCAACATATAAAGAAGCTAATAAACTTGCTGTAGAACTTGGAGAAATACTATCAAAATCATTTGAACATAATATCTCAGCTGGTGTACTTCCAGATGGTAAAATGTATTATAATATTGCGCAAAGACTTTTAAACAAGACACTTGGAAATAATCACGACATTATTTCAAAAACTTGTGCTAATATACAGACAGATTTGAATAAAAGTGCTAAAATAAATATAAAGGGAATAGTACCAGAACTCAATCAAAATAGAATAGATGGGTTAATAGAAAAAGTTGTAAAAGCTGATAATTATGATGATGTATCGTGGGTTTTAGGAGAGCCGATTGTTAATTTTAGTCAGAGTATTGTTAATGATTCGATAAAGGTTAATTCAGATTTTCATTACAAATTAGGGTTAAAGGCTAAAATAATAAGACAATCAACAGGACATTGTTGCGATTGGTGTAATAAATTAGTTGGTGTATATGAATATCCAGATGTTCCAAAAGATGTATACAGAGTGCATCAACGTTGTAGATGTACGGTTGATTATTATCCTGGAGACGGTAAAAAGCAAAATGTACATAGTAAGAAATGGATAAATAAAGAAGCTGAAGAAAAAAGACATAAAATAACAAAAAATCAAAAACAAGGTATTAGTTTACCTAGAGTTTTAAAAAAAGATGATATTGATACTAAAAATTTTGCTAAAGGTTCTGGAAAAAATTATCCTATAAGGTATATAAAACAAGACCATGTCAAATTTGCTGCAGAAAGTATAAAAAAAGTAACTGTAATTGCAGGATATAAAGTTAAAACTAAAATTAGAGAAGCTGCAAGATTAGAGAGTTTTTATTCACAACCTAAAAAAAGATGGCAGAAACTCAGTGGAGAAACGGAAATATATTATAAAAATAAAAGGAAAAAAATAGAAATTCATTGGTATGAAGCTAATGGAAGAAAGTATGAAGCAAAAGTAAAAAGGGTGATAGATGATGAAAGTTAAGTATATAGGAGAAACTTTTGGGATTTCATTAATCAAAAATAATATATATAATTCATTAGGGTATGAAGATGGTTTTATAAGGGTAATAGATGAAACTGAAGAAGATTATTTATATGATCCAGATGATTTTATTGTTATAAAAAATAATGAAGCAATTAGGTAGATGTAGTTGCTATTTTATTAAAAAAATAAAATAGAAGTAGGAAAAAATATGGCAAGAGATGATTATAATGTGATTGTTTTTAGAGTCTTAACATATCTTTATGCTTGTTTAAAGAGAGTTACGACATTTGATGAAATCCACTTTAAAAAAGTTATAATATCTGACGTCAATGAGGAATACTTCGTTGAAGTTTTGAAAATGATGAGTGAAGATGGATTGATTAAAGGATTTTCATACATTAAACCTTGGGGAAGGGATATTATTAAAATATCAGAATACTATGAACTCAAAATAAGCAGTGACGGGATAAATTATCTTACAGAAAATAACAAAATGCAGAAAATAAAGAACTATTTTTTAGAAAATTCCAATATTTTAACTGGTTTAATAAAACTAGTTTTTTAATACAGAAAATAAGACATAAGAAGGAAAAATTATGGCTAAAAAAGGAAATCAAAAACCTACACAATCTTTAATTTTGTCTACGAGAAATAGTTCCTATAAAGAAGCTATTGAACTTTATGAAAAGAGTAAAAGAAAATCTCAAAAATGGCAAACTAATCTTTTGAAAGCGATTCTTTCAAAGAATAGGAAAGGTTTATGGGTACATACTAAGTTTGGCTACTCTGTGCCACGTAGAAACGGCAAGAATGAAGTAGTAGCAATAAGAGAACTCTATGCTTTAGAAAAGGGAGAGCAAGCACTTCATACGGCGCATAGAACAACAACATCACACGTTGCTTGGGAGAGACTAAAAAGAATAATAGAAAGTGCAGAATATGAGGAAGGTGAGGATTATCAGACGTTAAGGGCATCTGGAAGAGAGCGAATTGAGTTTTTAAAAACTGGTGGTCGTGTAGAATTTAGGACTAGAACTTCAACGGGTGGTCTTGGTGAAGGATATGATTTATTAGTCATTGATGAGGCGCAGGAGTATACAGATGACCAAGAGTCAGCACTTAAATATGTTGTTTCGGATAGTAAAAATCCACAAACTATATTTTGTGGAACACCACCAACTGCAGTTTCAAGTGGTACAGTGTTTACAAAATTAAGAAAAAAAGCTCTTAATGGAGAAACTAAAAATACTGCTTGGGCAGAGTGGAGTATAGAAAAGCAGTCTAGTCCTTATGATAAAGAGCTATGGTATATGACAAATCCATCTTTAGGCACGATACTTACCGAAAGAAGTATTGAAGATGAGATAGGAAGTGATGATGTTGACTTTAATATTCAACGTTTAGGTTTATGGATTAAATATAATCAAAAATCAGCTATTTTGATTAAGGATTGGGAAAAACTAAATGCACTTGATCATATTAAACCGATTGGAAGGTTACACGTAGGTATTAGATATGGTAATGATGGTAAAAATGTTGCTTTAAGTATTGCAGTAAAAACTGAAGATGAAAAAATATTTATAGAATCTATTGATTGTCAGTCTGTGAGAAATGGCAATATGTGGATTCTTAATTTTTTGAAAAATGCAGATATACAAACAGTCACAATAGACGGAAAGAGTGGTCAAGACATTCTTGCTAAAGAAATCAAAGAATTTAGGATTAAAATCAAACCTATACTTCCTAAAGTAGCTGAAATAATAGTAGCTAATTCAATGTGGGAGAAAGCGATATATGAAGAAACTATATGTCATAACAATCAACCTTCGCTTACTGAAGTTGTTACTAACTGTGAAAAAAGGAATATAGGGTCTGCAGGTGGTTTTGGATATAGGTCGCAGTTTGAAGAAAATGATATAGCATTAATGGATAGTGCCTTACTTGCACATTGGGCATGTAGTACAGCTAAACCACCTAAAAAACAAATAATTAATTATTAAGGGCATATTCAAATGCTCTTTTTATATATTTAAATTTACGTATACCATGCGGTCAAATGGGAAAGGAGAAAAAATGGCATTTAAAGTAATTACAACACAAGAAGAATTTGATGCTGCAATTCAAGAAAGACTAGATAGACAGAAAGAAAGTCTATTAAAAAAGTACGAAGGTTTTGAAGCGATTAAAGAAGAAAACGAAGATTTAAAAACTAGGGTAAACACACTGCAAAGTGAAATTGAAAAAACAAAAGCTTATAGCGATGAAATAGCAGATTTAACAGGAAAAGTTAAAGAGTATGAATTAAACTCACTTAAAACAAAATATGCTATGGAAAACGGTATTCCTTTTAAGTTTGCTGGAAGAATATCTGGAGCAACAGAAGAAGAAATTAAAGCAGATGCAGAGAGTTTATCAGAAATATTTAATACAAAGCCAACACCACCACTTAAAAATACAGAAAAAGCTGACGAAGGTGGCGAAAATCAAAGTTACAAAAATATGTTAAAAGAATTAGAAGGAGAAGGAGACTAATATGAGTACATTATCAAAAGGGACATTATTTGACCCAAAATTAGTAGCAGATTTAATTAATAAAGTGAAAGGAAAATCAAGTTTAGCTGCACTGTCTGAAAAAAGACCAATTCCATTTAATGGAATGAAAGAATTTACGTTCACAATGGACAGCGATATTGATATCGTTGCTGAAAACGGAAGCAAATCACATGGTGGAGTAACTCTTGACCCCGTTACCATTATTCCAATTAAGGTTGAGTATGGTGCGAGGATTTCAGATGAGTTTCTATATGCTGCAGAAGAGGAAAAAATCAATATGTTAAAATCTTTTAACGAAGGTTTTGCTAAAAAGATGGCAAGAGGATTTGATTTAATGAGTATACACGGAGTCAATCCACGAACAAAATCAGCATCTTCTATCATTGGAGAGAATCATTTTGATGGTAAAGTTACACAAAAAGTAACATATACACCTGCAGACCCTGAAGCTAATATTGAAGCTGCGGTTGCTATGATTAAAGGCTCTGATGGAGATATTACTGGAATAGCAATGTCAAGTACGTTTTCATCTGCTTTAGCTGGTATTAAGGTTAATGGAGTTAAGCAATATCCAGAACTAGCTTGGGGTGCTAATCCAGGTATAGTTAATGGACAAAAAGTTGATGTTAATTCAACTATTTCTGAAATTGGAAAAGATAGAGCGATTGTAGGTGATTTTGAAAACATGTTCCAATGGGGCTATGCGAAAGAGATTCCATTTGAAATTATCAAATACGGTGATCCAGATAATAGTGGTAAAGACCTTAAAGGACACAATCAAGTTTACTTGAGAGCAGAAGCCTATATTGGTTGGGGAATTATGGATCCTGCATCATTTGCGATAATTGAAACTGAATAGGAGGAATTATGAAAACTTATATTAATAAGAAAACGGGTGCTACATTTGATAGCACCTGTACTATTTCTGGTGGAGATTGGGAAGTGGTAGAAAATACAAAAAAGACTACTGGAAAGGATAAAAAAGAAACAGAAAAATAAAAATTGTATTGGGAGAAGTTATGGAAAATTTTGCAAATATAGATGATGTAATGTCACTTTGGCGACATTTAACTTCTGATGAAATACAAAGAGCTACTGAACTACTAAAAGTTATCTCTAGTAGTTTGAGGAATGAAGCCAAAAAAGTTGGTAAAAATTTAGATGTAATGATAGAAGATAATCCAGAATTAGCTGATGTAGCTAAGTCAGTTACTGTAGATATAGTGGCCAGAACCTTAATGACATCAACTAACCAAGAGCCTATGATTCAAACTGCTGAATCAGCTCTTGGTTATTCTTATTCAGGAACTTTTTTAGTTCCGGGTGGTGGACTCTTTATAAAAAAATCAGAGCTTTCTAGATTAGGACTGAAAAGACAAAGATATGGAAGGATTGATTTCTATGGGTAAAATCAAAGGAATAAAAATCATTCTAATAGGAAAAATAGAAACTGGAAAAGACCCCTTTGGCAAACCGATTGAAGAAGATGTAGAAATTGAAATAGATGATGTTTTAGTTGCACCAGTCACAAGCGATGATATAACAAGTAGAACAAATCTAGAAGGTAAAAAAGCTGTTTATAAATTGGGGATACCAAAGGGTGATAGTAATGATTGGGTTGATAAAGAGGTAAGGTTCTTTGGGAAGAGATGGAGAACTATTGGAATACCACTTGAAGGTATTGAAGATTTAATGCCGTTAAGATGGAATAAGCAAATAATGGTTGAATATTATGAATAAGTTTGTAATAGACAAAAAAGGTGTGTTTGAATTAATGAAATCACCTAGGATGCAAGAAGTGATTTCTGATAAGGCAAGAGCCGTGAAAAATCGTTGTGGGAGTGGCTTTGAACAAGATATATATGTTGGTAGACATCGTGCGAATGCTGGTATATTTGCCGAAACTCAAAAAGCAAAAAAACAATGTTATGAAAATAATATTTTATTAAAGGAGTTAAGATGATTGAAATTACAATAAAAAATTTTCTTGATAGCAAGTTGGATATTCCTGTTGTTCTTGAAAAACCTAAGGAAACACCTAGTAAATATATCTTGTTTGAAAAGACAAGTTCTAGAACTAAAAACAGATTAACATCTTCTACATTTGCATTTCAAAGTAATGCACCATCTTTATTTGAAGTAGCCGAACTTAATGTCACTGTTAAGGAAAAGGTTAAAGAATTAGTGGAATTAGATGAGATTGTAAGTGTTAAGTTAAATTCAGATTATAATTTTACTAATCCAGAAACAAAAAACTATCGTTACCAAGCAGTTTTTGATATTACACATTATTGATGAGAAAGGAAAAGAGATGAAAGAACAAAATGTTACATACGGTAAGCCTGATATTACTGGTGCTATTAAATCAGCACCAACAGGAACAGAGCTACCTACTGATGCAACAAGTGCACTTAATGAAGCTTTTAAAGATTTAGGATATATATCTGAAGATGGATTGACTAATTCAAATTCACCAGAGAGCGAGACAACAAAGGCGTGGGGTGGTGATACTGTACTAGTGACACAGACTTCTAAAGAAGATACATTCAATTTTACATTGATTGAAGCTTTAAATGTCAATGTATTAAAGCAAGTTTATGGTGAAGATAATGTTACAGGTACATTAGAAGCAGGAATCACTATTAAAGCAAATTCAAAACCGTTAGAATCACATTCTTTAGTAATAGATATGATTTTAAAGGATGGAGTTTTAAAGAGAATAGTTATTCCAAATGCAACTATATCTGAGATTGGTGAAATTGTATATTCAGATACAGATGCTGTAGGATATACAACCACTGTTCAAGCTATACCAGATACAAATAGTAATACACACTATGAATATATAGTAAAATCTTCATAATAATAGAAAGGGATAATCAATGGTGATAAAAGGAACAACAACAACAGGTTTTAAATATAAGATTGAAGAATCTGCATTAAATAATTTTGAATTAGTAGACACACTTGCGGAACTTGATGATAATCCTCTTCTTTTACCCAAAGTTTTAAAACTAATATTAGGGGATGAGCAGAAAAAGGCTTTACTAGAACACGTTAGAGCAGATGATAATACTATTCCAATAGAACTTGTTGAAAAAGAGTTAATGGACATAATACAAGGTAATCAAGAATTAAAAAACTCTTAATCCTTGTCAAAATGATTCAATTCGATAATAACCTTTTAATATGTGATTTAGCTGAAACATATCATATATTAAATTATAGGGAGCTACCGGCACTTTTGGTAGCTTCCTTTTGCTATGGGTTAAGACCTAATAGTCGGATAAAAATGAAGATGAATGATGAACAAATTGAGATTAATACCACATTACTTGCTGGTATAGTTGATAGACTAAGTTTATTGGTATGGACAAAGACAAAAGATGCTGAAAAAGGAAGAAATAAACCAAAATCATTAATTTCTGAAATTTATCCGAATAAGGTCAAAGATAAATACGAAAGATACATTTCTGGCAAGGATTTTGAAGAAGCAAGAAATAAAATATTAAAAAAGATAGGAGATAAAAATGGCAACTGAACTCGGTAAAGCTTATGTACAAATAGTGCCGTCTGCTAGAGGTTTAGGGAAAGCTATAAACGATGAAGTTGTACCAAAATCTAAAGTAGCAGGTAAATCTGCTGGACTTGGGATAGCAGGTATGATTAAAGGGACTCTTATTGCTGCTGGAATTGGAAAAGCTTTAATAGACACAATAAAAGAAGGTGGAAAGCTTCAACAATCACTTGGTGGAATTGAGACACTTTTTAAAAACAATGCTGATAAGGTTAAGGAATATGCTAAAGAAGCATATAAGACTACAGGACTTAGTGCTAATGCATATATGGAGAATGTCACAGGCTTTAGTGCTAGTCTTTTACAATCTTTAGGTGGGGATACTAAAAAGGCTGCAGAAATTGCTAATACAGCTATGATAGATATGGCTGATAACTCAAACAAGATGGGTACAGCTATGGAGTCTATTCAAAACGCTTATCAAGGCTTTGCAAAGCAAAATTACACTATGCTAGACAACCTAAAGTTAGGATATGGTGGTACTAAGACTGAAATGCAGAGACTTTTAAAAGATGCTCAAAAAATAACAGGTGTAAAATATGATATGTCTAATCTAGCAGATGTATATCAAGCGATACACGTTATACAGTCTGAAATGGATATTACTGGCACTACTGCAAAAGAAGCTAGCGAAACTATATCGGGTTCTTTTTCTGCTTTTAAAGGAGCTTTTCAAAATGTATTAGGAGCATTTGCTATAGGAGATGGGTTAGAGGAAGCACTATCGGGCCTTGGGCAAACTCTATCGACTTTTGTATTTAAGAACTTAATTCCTATGATTGGGAACATTATAATGCAATTACCTACATTAATAAAGGTATTTTGGGAAAATGGTATTCCTGAACTTATTTCAATGGGACTTAGCTTGATAAATACCATAGGTCAAGGTCTAACAGATGGTTATCCAATGTTTCTTGAGAAAGTAAATAATATAGTAGTATTAGTCACTGATTGGATAAATACACAATTACCTTTATTTATAGATAAGGGTGTTAAATTTGCAATATCAATAGGTCAAGGTCTAATAGATGGTATACCTGGTATTTTGAAAAATACATCAGAAATTTTAATAAAAATTCTATCTGCAATACTTGGTGCTATACCAAAAATAATTCAAGGTGGATTTGACTTAATAAAAGGACTAGCAAAAGGATTTATGAAGAATCTACCTGCTGTAGAAAAAACACTAACGGAGATTTTAACGAAGGTCGTTAATCTAATATTTGATAAAGGACCTGTTATATTATCAAAAGGTTTTGAATTGATAGGACAACTTGCTAAAGGATTAATAAAAAATCTACCTGCAGTAGTAATGGCCATAGGAAGAATTTTAATTAAAATAATATCTTTGATAATTAGTAAGATGCCAGATTTATTATCTAAAGGTTTTGAGTTAATAAAGAAATTTGCAAAAGGATTATCTAATGCAAGGCAAAAAGTTTTAGTAGTAATAGGTGATTTAATGCTTGCATTAGTTAATAAAATTAAATCTAAGATAACATCAGTTTATGCTATTGGTAAAAATTTAATTAAAGGCCTGTGGAATGGAATTAATGATGTAAAAGGTTGGATTATGCGTAAAATAGAAGGATTTAGTCAGTCCATTCTGAACAAGGTAAAAAGCTTTTTCGGCATCCATTCTCCATCAACTGTATTCGCAGAAATAGGCGAGTATTTAAACTTAGGATTGGCAAAGGGTATAACAGATAATATAAAACCAGTAAGTAAGGCTATAGATAAATTATCTGTGGTAGCTGAAAGAGATTTTACATCTCAGGCACACTTGGATATAAAAAGGAAAATGGATAGTTTTAATGTGAATATGAATAAAGTGAGAAATTCTTTGTTAAAAGATACTTTAGACAACATAAGTAATGAGTTTATTGTAAATGCTACAGTAAGAGAAGAAGCAGACATTAAGAAAATAGCTAGAGAACTATATCAAATGCAGTTAGCAGGAGCGAGAGGATAAGATGGGATTTATATATAACGGCAGACATAGCGATGAATTTAATATAGTGCTGCAGACAGCTACTATACCATATATGACCTTGAAAAATTTCGAGACTAAGAAGGTTATAGGTAGAGATGGAGCCTATGTATTTGAGGACGGATACGACAATAAGTTTGTAGAAGTGACGTGTGTGATTACAGGAACGTTACCAGAACGAAGAATGTTAGCAAGAAGTATAGTAGAGTGGTTGTCTAAAGACTATGGAGCTTTAATATTTGACTGCGATGAAAATATATCTTATCACGTGGTTAGGACGGTAAGCGACATAAGTACTACACCAGAGAGTATGAAAGAGACCTTTACTATTAATTTTGAATGCGAACCTTTTTCGTATAGTGAATCGGCTAGAAAATGGGGTAATACTTATGAAACTTGGAGCGAGGCTAATATCAGATTTGGCGGTAAATTATTTATAGTAAGTGATGGAAGCAGTATTCAGTTAGAAAATATTGGTAATTACTTAGCTGATCCACTAATTAAATTAACAGGAATAGCTGAAGAAGTAAATATTAATTTCACTAATACAAATCAGTCGCTAAAATACATTAACCTAGATGGTAGTGTATATATCGATTGTAGAAATAAGTTGGTATATGAGCAAACAGAGAGTGGCAAGGTTAATAAATTAAGCAACTTTGATGGTGATTTTCTAAAAATACCAGCAGGAGTTAACGATGTCACTTTTACAGGAATAATAGATAATTTAAATGTTCAATTTGAATACAAAAATACATATTTATAAAGGGGGTCTTATGGTTAAACTCTATAATTCAGATGGTGGTAAAATAGCCATACTAGACAATATAGTTAAGGACACAGCCAAAATTAAAAGAGTTGTAAACGGTGAGTATATTTTCAGCTTTGATGCACTAGAAAAAGAGTTAAAAAGCGAATTTTTGACTATTGATAATATCGTTGAA
>PDWI01011076.1_pt1 | contig 19665 bp, 13 predicted proteins | sample 1430891 | NCBI WGS metagenome assembly PDWI01 (sample SAMN01162508, study PRJNA174530) | Oral metagenome, whole genome shotgun sequencing project. | biome: Marine environment; feature: Marine mammal; material: Swab sample of the gingival sulcus; isolation source: swab sample of gingival sulcus...
CGACATACAGGACCCCGCCCAGGTCGAATCCCTCGCCGGGTGAGACGGCCAGGGTGCCCCAATACGGGTCTTCGGGAATCTCCAGGCACGGCTGGTAGAAGTCGCCGCCATCGACCGAGCGCGTGAAGAACCCGGGATAGCAGGTGCTCCAGTAGCTGGTCCAGAAGGCGTAGATATGCCCGTCACCGGGCCCCCCGCTCTTGTCGATCACCATCCACTGCTTATCCCCGCCCCGGGCGTCGGTTCCGGCATCCCAGGGCTGGCCGGCCATGGGGGCCCGGTAGACGTCGCATACGAAGTCGTAGCCGTCTTCGACCGTGAGGCTGTTGTAATAGATGGTACCCTGGGAGTCCGAATCCAGCACCGGGTCGGAGCGGAACACGCCGGGCTCGATCACCCCGGGAAATACCCAATGCAGACCACCGTCCGTGGTGTAGGCGTAGCCCGCCTGGCGGAAGTTGCTGGCGATGGTGTCGAATTGCCGCCAGCCGATGACCATCTTGTCCGGATCGGTGGGGTCCACGGCCAGGGACGGCTCGTTGGCCGCGTCCCCGACGATGTTCTGCCCGAGCTCATCGACGTTCACCTGCACAGCCGTGAAGGAACCCCGAGTGAAGCGCTTGGCCGGGGAACGGGGGTGGTCCGCGCGTGGAGAACGGACGTAGGGGTCGTCGGGCACCTCGTTCTGGTAGGGGGGCGAGGAGGGCGGGGCCGTTTCCTCGGCGTCGGCGGCAGGGGAGCCCTGGGCCGGCAGGGACAACAGCCACAGGAGGGTGACGAGGGCGATGAGAGGGAAATTTTTCATGAGACGACAGCCTTCCTGTGGGGTTGATGGGCCATGATCATAACATGAGCGGGTTTGGGGCGGCAATGATCTCGCTGAACCGATCTTGCCGGTCACGGGCCGGTACCCGCCGGCGGGCATGGACGTCGCCGGGACCTGGTGTTATTTTGTGCTGAGGATTCCATCACCTTGAACCGGGCCCGGCGCCCGACCCTTTTCCACAAAGAGGCACTTTCATGAGCATTACCCGCCAAATGGCCGACTTCGCCATCAACCTCAAGTACGAAGACATTCCGGCCGCCTCCATCAAGGAGGCCAAGCGTTTCCTGCTGGACAGCGTCGGCTGTGCCCTGGCCGCCGTGAACAACGAGGACATGGCGGCCATGTACCGTTTCACCGAGAAGCTGGGAGGAGCGCCGGAGGCCACGCTGATCGGCAACGGCCACCGCACCAACGCGGCCAACGCGGCCTTGATGAACAGTCTGCTGGTGCGGGCTCTGGACTACAACGATATCTACTGGTGGGCGCGAGACCCTGGCCGCCATCCTGATCGCCTACGAACTGGAGCTGCGCTGGTGCCTGGCCTGCTTCCCGGGCGTGCGTGAGGTGGGTTGGCATCACGCCACCTTGACGCAGTTCGTCAGCCCCTTCGTGGCCGGGCGCATTTACGGTCTGAACCAGGACCAGATGGTGGCCGCGGCGGGTATCAGCGGCAGCAGCCACTTCACTCTGGGCGGCGTGGTGGCCGGCCATCTGACGAACATGAAGAACACCGCCGACCCGCTGGCCACCCAGGCCGGTGTGCTGGCCGCGCTGATGGCCCGCGAGGGTTACGAAGGGCCGGTGGAAGTCATCGAGGGCAAGGAGGGCTTCCAGCACGTGATCCACAACGTGGAGCTGAAGCCGGAGATTCTGTTGGAGGGCCTGGGTGAGAAGTTCATGATCACCGACTGCGGTTACAAGGCCTTCCCCACCGAGGCGCTGACCCACCAGCCCATGAGCGCGGTGCTGAACATCATGCAGAAAGAGGGACTGGTGGCGGAGGATCTGAAGAAGATCCATATCCAGACCACGGCGCGGGGCGCGGATATTCTGAGCGATCCCAGCAAGTACGATCCGCAGACCAAGGAGACGGCCGACCACAGCCTGCCCTACTGCCTGGCGGCGGCGGCGGCCGACGGTGGCGTGTACCCCAACAGCTTCAGCGACGCCAAGCTCTTCGACCCGCGCATCCGCGATTTGCTGGGCAAGATCGAGGTCGTGGCCAACGACGAGATCGACGCCATGTTCCCCGGCACCAAGCGGGCCATCGCCACCATCGACACCAACGATGGCCGGCAGTTCGTGGAGACCGTGGACCACGCCAAGGGCAGCCCCCTGAACCCCCTGAGCGACGAGGAACTGATCGCCAAGTTCCGCGCCAACAGCGAGGGCGTGATCGACACCGCGCGGCAGGACGCCATCATCGAAGCCACCTGGGCTTTCGACGGCTGCGGGGATGTTGGGGATTAATTCCCTTTCCTGTGGAATCGCCCGCGCTGTTTGAGCCCTGTGAACCTTTGGTTGGAACCCTGGTCGGAACCCGGAGTTCAGTCAGTGGCCTCGACGGGGCGGGCCACTCCGGTGGCGGCCCAGAAATCCCTGACCCTGACCCCTTCCTGCGCCGGCGGGTCGGCGCTCGGGATGCCGAGGACAAGGTCCGCCCCCTCGAAAAAAGCGTCCGGCGGCGTCAAGGCCCCTTCGGGACCCCGCCAGCGGCTCAGGACGGTCACGACCACCCATTCGCGAACCGGGGGAGATTGCAGGGTCAGGACCGTGGTGCGCCGCTTGAGGTTGTATTGGGGGGAACACCATCCCCGGATGATCCCGGCCCCCAGGCCGGCGGCTCCTACTTCCCGGAATGTCTGGACAAGGAAGGGGCCCCGTTCCTTGTCTCCGATGATGAACTCTCCCGCCCGATCTTCCAGATCGATGTCTTCCGGAAAGAGAAAATGACCGGCCCAGCGAGCGGGGTCGGGAGATCGTACACCGTCCAGCAGCAGAACCTGGGATCGGGTTGCCAGGATCCAGCGGCAATGCTGGTACCCGTCTTCATCCCGGAACGAGGTGGCGGCCACGCGCAAGCCGTTGGCTGTGGTGTGGCGCAGAGGCTGGATGGCTCCTCCTGTCAGGGGGCGTTCGCGGCCGGCGGGATCCAGGCAATGCATGACGTTGTGAACGGCGCGGGACTGGAAATGCCGTCGCCAGTCACGGCGGACCAGATCGCGGGTCCTGGCCCCGGTCAACCGGTAAAGGAAGCCCCAGCGACCTTGCGGATAGAGGGTCTTCGTGCTGCCGGGGAGATTGTGTCTGAAGTGCTGGGTATAGGTGAAGCGACCGGGATCGATCCAGATCGGCCGGCCGGCCATGGACAGCAGGACCTGGAGGTCATCCTCGTGGGAATGCCAGCGTCGTCTGGCCGGAGGCAGACCGGCCGCATCGAAAACCAATTGGGAGAGGTTGTCGCCCAGGATGCGGTTCATGATCAGGACATTGGTCGCCTTCAGGTGCACGGTCGATGGTGGGGAGGGAGGCTGGTTCTCTCGCAGGGTTTGTGGGGCCTGCGGGGCTTGTTGTGCTGACTGCTGGTCTTGGTCCGCGATGGTCTGCCACAGGTTTTCCAGATAGGTGAAGGGCATGGGATCGGAATCGCCAATGGCGGGCACCCGGCCATCGGGCCGGCAAAGGGACTTCAGGCCGGGCATCAGCAGATCCAGGATCTCCAGCACCAGGGAGGGCGTGGGGCGTCCGCGGGCATGCCGGCCTGCCATCATCTCCAGCAGGAAAAGGATAATCACCCCCTGATACATGGGGGCGAATTCCACCTCCAGACCATCGGCGTTGATTTCGGATTCCTTGATTTCCGCCAGACGCGCCAGGGCGGCGGCCGGGGCGGGTTCATGGTCGTCCGCACCCAGATAAGCGGCCACCAGCAGTAGGCTGCTGCAGATGATGAACTCCCAATTCCCCACCGAAGAGCCCAGACGAGACAGGAGAAAGATCTGGCTGGCCTCCAGATCGGCGATGACCTGCTGCTGGAGAGCCTGTTCCCGGGGGCTGTGACGGACCATGATGTCCCAGCTTTGCACGATGCGCACGGAGCGGATGGCGGTGTCCAGGGAATGATCCCAGAAGGGGCGACCTTTGGCGCGGTCATGCCGGTAATCCTGAAAAATGCGTTCCCATTGCTCCCGATACCGGGGCTGGCCTGTTCTGGCAAAGCCGAAGGCCAGATCGACCATGAAAGGGAACCGGGCCAGGGAGTGGGGCCATTCCACATCCCCCAAGGGCTGATGACCCCAGGCGATGGGGTGTTTCAGGCGCCGCGGTGTGTGGGTCATTTCCATGTCCCAAGGTTGCCAGAAGACGATCTGGCCATCCCGGGCCTGCCGGGCTCTGGCCAACTGCGTGGCACTGTCCGGAAAGCGGGCCTGGAATATACGGGACTTTATCCCCGCGGGGGGCCAATAGGGGCCCTGGCTGAAGGGTGAAAAATTCATTTTTCGTGTGCATTCATAATATGCCGTCACCTGCTTTTTGGGCTATTATGCTTGCGGGGGTACAGGACACAAGGTGAGAACGATGGAGGCGCCCATGCCCCGACCCATACCCAGGATAACATTCGGGGTCATCGTTTTAAACGGAGAACCCTTTATCCGTCATACCATCAACCACCTTTATGATTTCGCGCATGAGATCATTGTGGCCGAAGGAGCTTGCCTGGCCGCCGCCGAGACCGCTGACAGCCGGGGGCATTCCCTGGATGGAACGCTGGAGACCCTGCGGGCCATGCAGCGGGAGGATGACCCTGAAGGACGGCTTCTGGCCCGGTGAGAAAGAGGAGCAGTGTCAGGCCTGGGCGGCCCAGGCGACGGGCGACTACATCTGGCAGGTGGATACGGATGAGTTTTACCGTCGCGAGGATATCGAGCGGGTGCTGGAGCTTCTCCGCCGGGAAGAGGCCCCCGATTGTATCGAATTCAGTCAGCTGGCCTTCTGGGGCCATTTCGACTTCCGAATGGATGGTTGGTATTTTCAGATAGGGACACGGGCCATCAGCACGCCCCAGAAAAAGGTGTACCGGATATCGCGCTGGGGGGAAGGCTACGAGTACGCGAATCACCGCCCCATGGAGGTGCGACGGCCTGATGGTTCCTACACGCGGGATGGCCGTCTGCTTTCCGCCGCGGAAACGGAAAAATTAGGGCTTTTCCTCTTCCACTACGTATCCATCTTCAGGCATCAGATCGAGAACAAACTGAAGTACTATGCCCAAGCCTCCTGGAAAAAGACACCTTCCATGCTCAGTCAGGATTATCTGGATCAGGTCTTCGCCCACCTCGACAGGTCCCCGTTCCGGGTTCACTTCGTTCAGGAATGCCCCAGCTGGCTGGAACCTTATGACGGTCCCCATCCGGAACCCATCCGGCAGTTGCGCCGGGAACTGGCGGCGGGCGCGCATCCGGACTGTTTCATGCTGGAGCCCCAAGACATTGAGCGGGTTATTTCGACTCCCAGGTACCGCCTGCAGCGTTGGTGTTTCAAGGCCGGCATCCGGCTGTATCCCCTATTCGAGCCCTGGATCAGGCGTGGCCGGTATTACTTGGGGGCCGGCGTCGTCGAGGGATTCAAACGGGTGGTTCGGAAGCTGCGGGGCCGTTCCTCGCAAGACCCTTCGTGAAGGAACCGGGGGGGCTCAGGTCATCCGCAAGATCTTCTGTGTCAGTTTTTTGGCCTTGAAGGGTAGGCTGCGCCGCCAGCGCAACTCTCTTTGCAGACGGGGAAGCCGTTCCCGCGTGGCGGTGTAGCCGCGGGTGCGGCAGGCCTCGCCGGCCCCGAAGTCGGCCCAGTGGAAATCCGTCACGTCCGGGGTGATGACGAAGTCCGCCGTGGCGCAGGAGAACTGGTTCAGCCTGCTCCTGGAAGGCGGGGATATCCACGGCGATGACGAAGTCCGCGCCCAGTTGCCGGCAGGCTTCGATGGGCACCCGGTAGGGACCGCCGCCGTCCACGATGATGCGGCCATCTTCTTCCACGGGCGGAAAGACGGCCGGGATGCAACTGCTGGCGTAGATCCCCTGGACCAGGGAGCCTTCGGTGTAGGTGACGCACTGGCCGGAGACCAGGTCCAGGGCCACGGTGGCCAGCGGGATGGCCAGTTCCTCGAAGGTGATGGGACCGAAGAGGCTGTGCAGGGGGTTGAGCAACTGCTCGGCAGTCTGGAGATAGGGGCGGGTGACGGTGCGCACGGCGATGAGCTTGCGCTGCATGAATTCGTACAGGCCCATGAGGCGATTGCGGGCGTCCAGGCCCTCGTTGTCCTCGCGGGGCACGAAGGGGGCCCAGTAGGCGATGAACTCCTCGCTACGCACATAGGCCTCCAGGCGGGACCAGACCAGGGCCGAATCGGGATTCTGGGCATACAGCCCACCGACGATGCTGCCCATGCTGGTGCCGGCCACCACATCGGCGCGCACGCCGGCCTCTTCCAGGGCTTCCAGCACCCCGGCGTGAGCCAGCCCTCTGGCACCGCCGCTACCCAGCGCCAACCCGATCGTCAATCCCATGTCTTGGCCTCCAGCTTTCACGTCCACAGGGGTGTTCTCGGGACGAATGCTCGATAATTTAGGGACGATGCCGACGCTCGACAACGATGATCTTTGACGGGGGGTGGTTCAGGGCCTAGCATGGGGTATTCTCGCGTTACCCAGGAATGACCTTGGGGCCTGTGATTTCAGGACCTTGGGGCACCGAGTGGAGGAATGGCAAGCATGAACCAGAACGCCCAGGTCCCGGAAAGCCCCTTCGTGCTGGAGCGCCTGATGCGCGACACCCAGCGCCGTTACGCGGACAAGGATTTTACCAGCGAGGCCGATTTCCGCGACCAGATGCATCAGTTCGTGGATGATCTGCCGCCGGGGCGGACCGCCCGTGAGCGCCTGGATTCCCTGGCGGAAGTCCCTGAGGAATTGGCCCAGGAGTTGGCTTTTCAGGCCCTGGAAAGCGCCGATCAGGCCCAGGCCGACGAGCTGACCCGCCGCGCCCTGGAAGTCGATGCTCGGTGCGTGGACGCTTTGGCCGTGCGCGCCTTCCTGGACAGCGAGAACGCGGCCGAACTGATCGAAGCCCTTGAGCAGGCCGTCTCCGTGGGCGAGGAGGCGCTGGGCGATGATTTCTTGGCCGAGTTCACGGGCGATTTCTGGCCCCTGGTGAGGATGCGCCCCTACCTGCGGACCAGCAAGCAACTGGCGGAGGTCCTCTGGACGGTGGGCCGGCGTTTCGACGCCATCGAGCTTTACACGGATCTGCTGGATCTGGATCCCCGGGACCACATGGGCAACAGCGTGCTGCTGCTGGGCTGTTATCTGGCCATGGGCGAGGTGCAGCGTTCCTGGGAGCTGCTGGAGGAGTATGATGACGACAGCGCCATCTTCAAATGGGGTTGGGTCCTTTGCCTGCTGCTGGCCGGCAGCATGGAGGAGGCCGAGGAGTCTCTGCGCGAGGCCCTGGACACCAATCCCTTCGTGGCGCCCCTTCTGCTGGGTATGATGGAGCCCATCGAGGGGCAGCCTGCGGTGGTGACCATCGGCAGTCGGGAAGAAGCGCAGATCTGTGTCCAGATCATCGGTGAAGCCTGGGAGAGCCGTCCCGAGGCGCGGATGTGGCTGCACGAGCAGCTGGTGGCCATGGGTATGATCACCCTGGATCAGGATGACGATGATGCCGCCCACTGACGTCGGTTTGCAGGATAAAGGGCCCCGCCGTGCTATTCGGCGGGGCTTTTTTGTGCTATGATCCTTCGGTTCATTCCCGTTCCGAATACTGAGATCGGAGAGAACCATGTTCCAGGATCGCCCCCGCCTCTCTCGCCCTTCTTGCCCTTCTTGCCCTTCTTGCCTTTCTCACCTTTCTCGCCTGAGCCTGAGCCTGAGTTTTGGCCTGATCTTCCTGTTGGTCTGCGGCGCCGCCCTCGCCGCCGCCACCCCCACCGTCAGCCCCCGCCTGGATGCCGCTCTCGGTGATGACGGTTTCGTCTGGCGCAATGACGACGGTCGCCTGACGGTCTGGGTCTTCTTCGTGGACAAGGGCCTGGCAGGCGCCGCCCTGGAGCGCGCTTTGGACCAGGCCGAGAACGAACTGAGCGCGCGTGTGGCCTGGCGGCGCGCCAAGGTCACCGCGACCGGTCAGCGCCTGGTGGACGCGCGTGATTTGCCCGTCTGCCCCCGCTATAAGGACGCCATCACCCGCCTGGGCGCCGAGGTTCGTCGGGACAGCCGCTGGCTGAACGCCGCCAGCTTCCGCATGACCGACACCCAGGTGCGCCAGGTGGCGGCGTTGCCCTTCGTGGCCAAGGTGGATCTGGTGGCCCGCTTCCAGCGCACGCCCGTGCCCGTAGCTCCGACTCCGGACAAGCGGCACGATGAGAGATCCAGCCGCTGGACCATCGACTACGGGGGGAATCTGGCGGCCATGGAGCAGGCCGCCGTGCCCGCCGTGCACGAGATGGGCATCAACGGCCAGGGGGTGATCATCGGCATGCTGGACACCGGATTCCACACCGCGCACGAGGCCCTGGCCGGCATTCCCGTCATCGCCGCCTATGACTTCGTGAACGACGATCCCGAGGTGGACAACGAGGCCGGCGACCCCGGCAACGCCAAGAACCACGGCACCCAGACCATGAGCACCGCCATGGGGTACGCGCCGGGTAATCTGGTCGCTCCCGCTTTCGGGGCCAGCGCCGTGCTGGCCAAGACCGAGGACGTGGCCACCGAGGAACCCATCGAGGAAGACCATTGGGTGGCCGGCCTGGAGTTCGTGGAGAGCCACGGGGCGGACATCGTTTCCTCTTCTCTGGGGTATGTGGACTGGTACGACTGGAGCGACATGGACGGCAACACCGCCGTGAGCACCATCGCGGCGGACCTGGCCGTGGCACGCGGCGTCATCGTGATCAACAGCGCCGGCAACTCGCGCGGCAACAACTGGGGCCATATCAATGCTCCGGCCGATGGTGACAGTGTCATCACCGTGGGCGCGGTGACCAGCACCGGCTTCTACACCTTCTTCTCTTCGCCGGGCCCCAGTTATGATGGGCGCATCAAGCCCGACGTGACCGCCCTGGGTAGCGGCAACTATGTGGCCGATCCCAACAACGACACCGGTTACGGCCAAGCCAGCGGCACCAGCTTCAGCTGCCCGCTGACCAGCGGTGTGGCCGCCCTGGTCCTGAGCGGCGCGCCCTCGCTGACGCCCATGCAGGTGCGCGAGGCCCTGAGGGAAACCGCCAGCAGGGCCGACGACCCCGACAACGACTACGGTTGGGGGATCATCAACGCCTACGAGGCCGTCCGTTACTTCGCCCCCGTCATCCTGCACGAACCCCTGGCCGATACCGAGTTGGTGGGCGTGCCTTACACCGTCACGGCCACCATCACGGACCGCGTGGGGCTGTTGGCGACCCAGTTGCACTACCGCGTGGACGGCGGCACCTGGAACAGCGTGCCCCTGAGCGCCACCGGCAATCCGGATGAATATGCCGGCCAGATTCCCGGCCAGGCGGTCGGTGCCCAGGTGGACTACTACCTGTGGGCTTCCGGTGCCAGCGGGTTGGACACCCGCCTGCCCAACATGGCTCCGGACAGCTTCTTCACCTTCCGCGTCGGGCCCGATGTGACGGCTCCCTTCCTGGCCCACGAGGCCCTGGGGGACCAGGCCCTGATCATGTGGCCGCCTCTGGTGCAGTGCACGGCGGCGGACAATCTGGGCCTGGACCGGGTCGAGCTGACCTACACCCTGAACGGCGGCGCCGTCATGGGCCCCTACAGCCTGGTCGATGATGGCGACGGCGCTTACAGCTTGAGCTTCCCCGTGGACGTTTCCGGGGTCCAGGCGGACGATCAGTTCACCTACACGCTGACGGCCATCGATGCCGCGGGCACGCCCAACCAGACCGTCAGCGGGCCGCACAGCTTCCAGGTCATCGACGCTTTGGGCGTGGTTCTGGTGCTGGATGATTCCCCGTCCGAGGCCGCCGCAGCTCGGCCGCCAGCATAGCCGGCTGGCTGGAGGCGGCCGGTTATATGGCCGATGTGATCGACGCCGCGGGGGTCACCGTGGCGGATTTCACGGATTACCAGCTGGTGGTCCTGAGCTGTGGTGACAACCCCACCCCCGTGACTTCTCCCAGCCTGTGCGAAGCCTTGCATGACTGGGTCGCGGCCGGTGGCAAGCTGATCGTCGAAAGCGGCGTGATCGGTCTCGGTGCTTTTTATGCCCCCTGTTCGCCGGATTTCGCCAGCGAGGTGCTGCACGTGGTGGACTGGCACGGCGATGACAACGGGGACCTGATCATGGTCGCGGGACAGGAAAACCATCCTCTACTGAACAACCCGCACATCATCGCCCCCACCGTGGATATCATCTACGAGGACTACGGTGATCAGGACGCGGTCACGCCCGCCGCGGATGCCTACCTGGTGATGGGCACCGTCAACCAACCCGGCGACGCCGGCATCCTGGTCTACGACGACAACCTGGCGCCGCAGGCCGCGCAGACCGTTTACTTCGCCTTCAATGTGGAGGCCGTGGCCGGGGACTTCGGGGCGCAGTTGACGGAGAACGCCGTGCGCTTCCTGCTGGCTGAGGAACTACCCGGCACCGCCAGCCTGGCCGGCACCGTCACCCTGCCGGGGGCGCCGGATTTCAGCGGCGTCCTGGTGGACGCCGGCCACGGCATCACCACCATCACCGGCCTCGATGGCACCTGGAGCCTGGATTCCCTCCATGCCCGCAGCTACACCCTGACCTTCAGCAAGGCCGGCTGGAGCACCCGGATTCTGGACGTGGAGGTGGCCGATGGCCAGGCGCTGACCGGCCTGGATGTGAGCCTGCTGCCCGTCACGGAAACCCACTACGGCGTGGAGCCCAATCTGGCCATTCCCGACAATGATCCCACGGGCATCACCAGCACCATCACCGTGCCGGTGGACGAGGCGGGCGTGCTGGCGGGCGTGACGGTGGATGTGGACATCGCGCATACCTTCCAGGGCGACCTCGTCGTGCAACTCACGGGGCCGGACGGCACGGTGGTGGGCCTGCACGACCGCGCCGGCGGCAGCGTGGACGACATCGCGGGCAACTATCCTGAAAGCCTGGAAGTGTCCGGTCCCGGCAGCCTGGCCGATTTCCAGGGGCTGGACAACGCCGGGGATTGGGTGTTGAGCATCGTGGACAACGCCTGGGGCGACATCGGCACGCTCAACGCCTGGGGCCTGAATTTCCTGATCCTGGAGCCGGTCTCCGGTGTGGGCGACAGCGGCTTGCCGACCGTCACCCGCCTGCTGCCCAACGCGCCCAACCCCTTCAACCCGCAGACCCGGATCCGTTTCGATCTGGCCGTGGGCGGTCGGGTGCGTCTGGGCATCTACGATATCCGCGGCCACCTGGTGCGCCGTCTGGTGGACGAGAACAGGACGGCCGGTTCGCACTTCGTGCGCTGGGACGGCCTGGATGACCGCGGCCGCGTCGTCAGCAGCGGCGTGTACTTGTACCGCCTCTCGCATCCCACCGGGATCCAGGAAAGGAAGATGGTGCTGGTCCGCTAGTGGGCTGTTGGGCGCGCCGGCAGACCGGCGCTCCCGGTTATCTGGTGCGTCACCGGCAGCCCCTGTCGGCGGTGATGCTTGGGGGGGGGGGGCGATCGCAGTGCGGTCAGTCCCCCTCTGAAAACATCTTCCGCAGCAACTCCAGTTCCTTCTTCCGCTCCTGCGGCGATTCCGCGTTCTTCAGCGAGGTGACCGAGCGCCCCAGCACCTTCTTGATGAACTGCTGCAGACTGGCCTCCACGGCGGCGGCCACCTCGTCGGATTGTTTCTTCCTGACGAACCCGACCTGCTTATCCTTGATGCCTTCCAGGTAGGCCTTGAATTCGGCCACGGTGGGACGCAGATCCATGTCCGCCAGCCAGCCGCGCAGTTCCTCCAGCTCCTCGGCGATGATTTTCTCCGCGTGGGGAATCTGTTGCGCGCGGGCGGCCAGGTTCTGGCGCACGATCTCGTCCAGATCATCCAGGCCGAAGACGAACGTGTCCTCGATAAGGCCCACATCCGGGTGGATGTCCCGCGGCACGGCGATGTCCAGCATGAATAAAGGCTTGCCGCAGCGGCGGTCGGCGGCCTGGCGCACCAGGTCCGGGGTGATGACGGGCTCCGGCGCGCCGGTGGTGCTCAGCACGATGTCCACCTGGTCGAGGGCAGCGCCCAACTCCGCCCAGGGACGGGCCAGCACCCGGTCGCCGGACTCCAGACCACGGGCCCGCGGGTCGCGACTCTCCAGGTTCCGTTCCTCGCGGTTCAGCGCGGCTGCCAGGTCCACGGCCCGCTGGGGGCTACGGTTGATCACCGTCAGGTGCCCGATCTCCTGGGCCAGAAAATGGCGCGCCGCCAAGGCTCCCGTCTCTCCGGCGCCCAGCAGCAGGGCCCTCTGCCGGTGCAGGCTCTCGAAGAATTTTTTGGCCAGCTCGACGGCGGCAAAGGCCACGCTCACGGCGCCTTCGTTGATCTTGGTCTCGGTGCGCACGCGCTTGCCGGCGCGGAAGCAGCCCTGAAAGGCGCGCAGCAGGCCGGGGCCGGGCTCGCGATCCCGGCGGGCGCGGCGGTAGGCGTCTTTCAACTGGCCGCTGATCTGGGGCTCGCCCAGCATCATGCTCTCCAGGCCGGCGGAGACACGGAAAAGATGCCCGGCCGCGTTCAAACCGATGGCGCGGCGGGCGTGCTCTCCGAAAAAAACCGCCGGGTCGGCGCCGGCCGCGCGCAAGCACCGCTCCAGGATGGGGGCGGGGTCCAGTTCCGTCTCCGTCTCCACGTAGATTTCGGTGCGGTTGCAGGTGCTGACGGGGATGCAGGACACGATGCCCGGCTGCGCGGCCATCAAATCCATCAGATCGCCGGCCTGATCGTCTCCCAGGTGGGCGCTTTCCCGCACCTCGGTGGGGGCGTGCTTGTGGTTCACGGTGAAGACATGCAGGATGTCGTGGCGCTTCAAGGGGCCCTCCTCTCGTGGAGAAGGTCGTCGCCGGGCAGAGGCCGCGCGGGTGTGGTCCGGGGTGCTTCGGTCCCGCGGAAGCGATGGAAGCTGGGGACGAAGTGATGCATCAAACCCAGTGAAAGGATGATGACCAGGAAAGCCGTCACCGCCATCACGTTCATGCGGCGGCCGCGCCAACCCAGGAAACGGTGCCCGGTCAACCCCAGCAGATAGCCCAGGAAAATAACCCACGAGACCATGATCTTGGGGTCCCAGGGGGAAAGTTGCCCGGCCAGTTCCGGCGGCAGCCGGTCGGCCAGATCATACATCCACAGATGGCCCAGGCAGAGGGAGAGGAACATCAGCACCACGCCGATTTTTACCGCGCCCACGCTCATGCGCTCCAGCACCGCCAGGGAGGGCAGGCGCCGATACAGGATGCCGAACTGCTTGCGATTCAGCTGGCGTGTCTGGATCAGATAGAGCAGGGCAAAGAGGAAGCTCAGCAGGAGGGCCGTGTAGCTGGCCAGAACCAGGACGGCATGCCCGGCGAAACCGGGATCCGCGAGCAGGTCGCTGGCCTGGGCCTCGGGCTGGATGAAGGCGCTGACGACGCCCTGCAGGATGAGGGCGGCGCCGCTGACGAACACGCCCGTGGATTTGACCTGGATGCGTCGTTCTATGACCAGGTAGGTGGCCAAAAGTCCCAGCGCCGCGGTGGAGGCGAACTCCAGGGGGGATCCGATGGGAAAACGGTCCAGGGCCAGTCCACGCGCCACCAGGACCGCGGTGTGGATGACCACCACGCCCGCGGCCAGCCGGCTGACGACCTTGCGGGGCCAGGGATGGTCGTAGCGGAAGAGCCAGAAGTACAGCCCGAAGACCCCCAGGTACAGCAGGGGTAGCAGGTACAGCATGGGCAGCAGGAGGATCATGGGCAGCCCTCCAGGCCTTCGATGTAGCGGGTCACGTTCCGGCCCAGGGCCTCGGCCTCCTTCACGCAGGCGTTGACGGCGATTCCCCGATAGGAGCTGCCTGTCAGGAAGAGTCCGGGCAGGCGCTCCAGGTCCTGCCCCACCTGCCGCAACAGGGCCAGATGGCCCGGCAAGTACTGGGCGATGCCGCGGGGGTGCCGGATTATGCGGACCATGATGGGGGCCCCCTTCAGGTGCAGCATGGGCCGCAGCTCGCTCAGGGTGAGGTTGGCCAGGTGTTCGTCGTCCAGGTCCATGACGGTGGGGTTGGTGGCGCCACCCACCATGGCGCGCAGCAGCACCTTGCCGTCGGGGGCGCGGCCGGGGAAGATGCTGCTGGTCAACAGGCAGCCCAGGATGTCCCGCTTCTCGCGCGAGGGCACCAGCAGGCCGAAGCTGTTCAGATTGTGCCCCACCGCCTCCCGATCGAAACCGAGGGCGACGACAGCTATGGGGGCGAAAGGAATCCGGGCCAGCTCCGCGGCCGTTCCGGGAGCCACGTCCGTCAGATGCCGGGCCGCGGTGTGGGCGGGTGTGGCGTCCACCACGGCGTCGAAGGGTCCCACGCTGAAGCCGGGGCCGCTGACATGCCAGGTATCCTGCTCGCGGGTCAGGGTTTCCACGGGGCTGTCGCAGCGTATCTCCGCGCGACCGGATTGGCCGATGGTCCGCTCCAGGGCCGCCACCAGGTCGGCCATGCCGCCCTGGAAACTGGTCAGGGTGCCGCTGGGGCCGGCGTCGGTCTTATGGCCTTTTTTGCGCCGGCGGGCCAGGGCGATCATGGCCCGGAACAGGCCGCCGTGGTTCTTTTCCAGCTCCACCATGCGCGGGAAGGCGGCAGCCAGACTGAGCTGACGCGCGTCGCCCCCGAAGATGCCCTTGACCATGGGATCCAGCATCACTTCGGCGAATTCGCGGCCCAGGCGGCGGCGGCCGAATTCGTAGATGGTCTCGTCGGTGGCGGGCTCCTCCGCCGCCCGGCCCAGATTCCGGCGGGCCGGCAGGAACAGTTCACCGGCCATGCGCAACTTGGCCCCGGGGGGTAGCATGCCCGACTTCAGGAAGGCCTTGGGGCTGGTGGGGATTTCTTCCAGACGCCCGTTCACCAACAGGAAACGGTGGCGTGTGGCGTCGCTGCTGGGCAGCAGACGCTCGGCCAGCCCCAGGCGCCGCACCAGCCGCAGGGTGGCGGGCTCGCTGTCCAGGAAACCGTTGGCGCCCCATTCCAGTTGCCAACCATCCTGGTGCAGGGTGCGCAGATTGCCGCCGGGGGTCGCGTCGGCCTCGAAAACGGTGACGCGCAGGTTGCCGCCCGATTTTCCGGTCTGATCCAGAATGTTCAGGGCGGTGGCCAGGCCCGCCACCCCACCCCCAAGAACGGCCACCTGACAGATTCTGGGTGTGATCATGAGACGACTTCCCGCTTGAACGCCTGCCGCGCGATGGTGTCCGCCAGGGAGCGCAGCCAACGCTCATCCAGATTCAAGGCCGCGCCGCGGGAGAAGGTTCGGATCCCCGCCGCGTCGGCATCCTCTTTCAATTCGATATCCAGTTCCAGCGCGGTCTCGATGTGTTCGCAGGTGAAGCTGACCGGCTGCAAGTGCAGATGCCGGACCCCTTGGGCGGCCAGATCCTGTACCGTGCGCACCAGCTCCGGACCCAGCCATCTGATGGGGCCCACCCGGCTTTGGAAGGCCAGCAGGCTCTCCCTGCCGCCGCGGACCCGGGCCACCCATTCCACGGGCAGGGCTCCGCGCACCCGGCTGTGCACCGAGCGCACCGTCTGGCGGGTCTGCTGCAGGTACGGATCGCCCTGGTCGATCATCTTCTGGGGCAGGCTGTGCGCCCCGAAGAGCAGGGCGCATTCCTCGGGCTTGTGGCCGGCGGCATGGAAACCGCGCAGGGCCTCGATGGCGGCCTCGGCAAAGACATCGATCATGCCCGCCAGCTCCGGCCACTGGGGCAGGAAGTGGCAGGTCTTGTCCCGGGCATGCCGGCGCAGGCTGTCCTGCACGAAGAGCAAGGTGCTGCCGTTGGTGGCGCTGCTGTACTGGGGATACGTGGGCACGATGACGAACTGCTCCACCCCCTGCGCCAGCATCTCGGTCACCGTCTGCTTGGGGAAGGGATGCCAGTAACGCATGGCCATGCCCGGCACGAAGGGGCCGCCCAGCATGGTGGCCAGCAGTTCGCAAACCTGTTCGGCCTGGGCCCGGGTGGTGGGTAGCTGGGGCGTGACACCGTCGGGGCTGATCCGCAGATAGCGCTCCCGCACGCCGGGCGCGCGTCGCGCGCTGATGATGCGGCCCAGCAAAGGGCTGAGCCAGGAGGGCACCGGCAGGATGGCCGGATCCGCAAAGAGATTACGCAGGAAGGGTCGCACCGCATCGGGCCCATCGGGCCCGCCCATGCCGCACAGGATGATGCCCGTCACCTTGTGGGGATCCAGGTGCCCGCTGGGGTAGCAGATGCTGCGTTCCTTGATCATGCCGCTCCTAAACCGTCTTGCTGAAGATGGGCTTGCCGTCTTCCCGGCCCAAATACGCGTCCAGGATCATGGCCACGTTCCGCACGAAGTAGCGGCCTTTGGCGGTGATGCGCAGGCCGCGGTCGTCGACCTCCACCAAGCCGTCCCGCACCAGGGGGGGCAGGGCCTTCAGGCTGTCGGCAAAGAGCACGTTCGCGGGCTGCCCGTAGTCGGCCACCGTCAGATCCCAGGGCAGCTCCAGATTGCACATCACGTTCAGGATGGCCAGGCGGCCCAGCTTGTCCCGCGCGGAAAGCTTGTGACCCTTGACGACGGGCAACTCACCCGCGTCCACGGCACGGCCCCAGGTCTCCAGGTCGGGAGAGTTCTGCGTGAAGCGGCCGCAAACATCGCCGATGCCGCTCATGCCGAAGGCCAGCATGTGGGGCGCGGGCTTGGTGGCGTAGCCCATGAAGTTCCGGTGCAGGCGGCGCCGGCGCAGGGCGACGGCCAACTCGTCGTCCCGTTTGGCGAAGTGGTCGATGCCGATCCAGTCGTAGCCCGCCTGCCCCAGCATATCGACCGTCAGCTGGAAGAGCTGGAACTTCTCGTACCCCGTGAGCATGACCGTCATGTCCACCTTGTTCTGCAGGGGGCGGGCCCAGGGCACATGGGCGTAGCTGAAGACGGCCAGGCGATCCGGCGCCAGCTCGATGATCCGGTCCAGGGTCTCGGTGAAACTGGCTTGGGTCTGGCCGGGCAGACCGTAGACCAGATCCACGTTCACGCCGGCAAAGCCCGCTGCCCGGCAGCCCTCGTAGACGCGGATGGTGCGTTCCCGGCTCTGGCGCCGGCCGATGGCCTTCTGCACCCGCGCCTCGAAATCCTGCACGCCCATGCTGATGCGGTTGAATCCGATCTCGCGCAGGAACTTGACCTGCTGCGGCGAGGCGATGCGCGGATCGATCTCCAGGCTCAACTCCGCGTCCGCCTCCAGGTCGAAGTGGGCGCGCAGCAGGTTCAGGGCCCGCTCCGTTTCCTTCTCGTTGAGATAGTTGGGCGTGCCGCCGCCCCAGTGCAGCTGCTTGACCTTGCGCCCGGTGCCGATGACGCGGGTGACCATCTTCAGCTCCCGCTCCACCTGGTCCAGGTAGGTGGTCACGGCATCTTTCCGGCGCGTGACCATGGCGTTGCACCCGCAGTAGTGGCAGTGCTTGGCGCAGAAGGGCAGATGCAGATAAAGGGCCAGCTCGTCATCGGGCCGGCCGGCCAGCTCCTCCAGGGCCTGCCGGTAGTCGGCGGCGCCGAAGGGTTGCTTCCAGGCGGGTACCGTGGGGTAGCTGGTGTAACGCGGACCAGGCTTGTTGTACTTCGCGACGAATTCGGCGGAAATGGGCAGGTCCATGAATATCCTTTTCTTCTCGTACCTTTTTCCTTGGCCAGTTCTTCCAGGCTATGGCGTTTCCGTCCGGCGCCGGAAACCCTGAACGGTTTCCACCAAGGCGTGGACGGCGTCGATGGGGGTCTGCGGCAAGATGCCGTGCCCTAGGTTGAACACGTGGCCGCGCGTTGCGGCGCCCTGACGGCAGATATCCAGGGCGCGGCGGCGGATCTGCGCGTGATCCCCGTACAGCACCAGCGGATCCAGGTTGCCTTGCAGCGCGTGGTTCGGCAGGGCGGCCGCGGCATCGCCCAGATCCAGGGTCCAGTCCACGCCCATGGCCTCGCAGTCTATTTGCCGGATCAGGTCCAGGTAAGGGGCATTGCCTTTCAGGAAGTAGATGCGCGGCACGCCGCGGCCCGCCAGGCTGCCCATGATGCGCTGCACGCAGGGCAGGATGACCCGGGCGTAATCTTGTGGATGCAGGATGCCGCCCCAGGTGTCGAAAACCTGGACGGCGTCCACCCCGGCATCCACCTGCAGATTCAGGTAGGCGATGGTCTGGTCCGTCAGCTTGGTCATCAGCTCGTCCAGCAGCGCGGGCCGACTGTAGAGCATGGTCTTGAGGTTCTCGTAATTCCTGGAGCCGCCGCCCTCGATGAGATAGGTGGCCAGGGTGAAGGGCGAGCCCGCGAAACCGATGAGCGGGGTCTTGGCACCCAGCTCTTTTTTCATCAGTCCGATGGCCTGGGCCACGAAGCCGGTGCCCTCCTGCGCGGGGTAGGTGCGCAGGGCGCGGATGTCGTCCTCGTGGCGGATGGGGCGCTCCAGCTTGGGACCGCCGTCGCCGAAGCGGAAGGGCGCGCCCATGGGTGCCAGAGGCGTCAGGATGTCGCTGAACATGATGGCCGCATCGAAACCGAAGCGGCGGATGGGCTGCAGCGTCACCTCGCAGGCGGCCTCGGGGGTGCGACACAGCTGGTCGAAGCTGTATCCGCGGCGCACCTGCTGGTATTCCGGCAGGTAGCGGCCGGCCTGGCGCATGACCCAGATGGGCACGCGCGTGGTGGGCTCGCCGCGCAGGTTCTTCAGGAAGATGCTGTCGTGCCCGTCACTCACGGCCCGCGCTCCAGTGCTGGAAGGTGTCGGCCACGGCGGCTACGGTCCGTCCAATGTCTTCATCGGTGTGGGCGGCGCTCAGGAAGCCCACCTCCCAGCCCGAAGGGGCCAGGTAAACGCCCCGGTCAATGAGGTCGCGGTGCAGGCGCCCGTAGGTCTGCATCATCTCGGGATCGATGGCCGCGAAGCTGCGCGGGGCGGCGGCCTGGAAGACGGTCCACCACAGGCTGCCCTGACGCACCACCGTGGCCTCCACGCCGGCCTGGGCGGCGGCCTGCTCCAGACCGGTCTGCAGGAGCCGGCCCTTGCGCTCCAGCTCTTCATAGAAGCCTTCGCGCCCGATTTTTTCGAGGGTGGCCAGCCCGGCGGCCATGGCCACGGGGTTGCCGCTGAGGGTGCCGGCCTGGTAGACGGGGCCGGTGGGGGAGATGTGGTCCATGATCTGGCGCCGTGCCGCGTAGGCCCCCACGGGGAAGCCCCCGCCGATGATCTTGCCGTAGGTGCCCAGATCCGGTGTGATGCCCGTCCGCTCGATGGCGCCGCCGCGGGCCACGCGGAAGCCGGTGATGACCTCGTCGAAAATGAGCAGAGCGCCGTGCCGGGCCGTCAGAGAGCGGCACTTGCGCAGGAATTCCGGCCGCTGGACGAGCAAGCCGCTGTTGGCGGGGACGGGCTCGATGATCAGCGCGGCGGTCTGGTCGCCGTTGCGGGCGAAGTACTCTTCCAGGGCGGCGTCATCGTCCAGGGGCAGCACCGCGGTGTGCCGGCTGAAATCCGCGGGCACGCCACCGCTGCTGGGGGTGCCGAAGGTGGCCAGGCCGCTGCCCGCTTCCACCAGCAGGTGGTCCACATGGCCGTGATAACAGCCGGCGAA
>PDWI01004160.1_pt1 | contig 19664 bp, 15 predicted proteins | sample 1430891 | NCBI WGS metagenome assembly PDWI01 (sample SAMN01162508, study PRJNA174530) | Oral metagenome, whole genome shotgun sequencing project. | biome: Marine environment; feature: Marine mammal; material: Swab sample of the gingival sulcus; isolation source: swab sample of gingival sulcus...
ATGAAATAAAGTGGCGTCCCCAAGGGGATTTGAACCCCTGTTGCCGGCGTGAAAGGCCGGTGTCCTGGACCAAGCTAGACGATGGGGACGCATAAAATTATATCTGATTGCTGGTGGGCCGTGCTGGGCTCGAACCAGCGACTCTCTGCTTAAAAGGCAGATACTCTACCACCTGAGTTAACGGCCCTTGAGCCAAAGATCTGCAAAACAAAAGAGTATTTATATGTTTTCTTTTCCATTGTCAAGATTTTTTTGCAGGTTGTTTCAGGCTCAACAGAACGAAGGCTTCGGTTTCAGAACCCCAGTCAAAAATACACCATCAGGCAGCAGCACAAAGCATACTGGTTTTTCAGCAGATTCTTATTTGACAACCTCTTATCCGTGTATAATATTGAGAATCAGATTTCATTGAATAACAGAAAAGGATGAATCATGGAAGACACCAAGGATAATCAAAAAAGTTTGCTGGCACAGGTGGCAAAGAAATTTTCCGCCCAATCCAATGAAGAACGGCAGGAAAAATACAATATCATCGAAGAAAAACTCTTTGAATTTGCCAATTTCAGGGAATCCCAATCTGTATTACTGTATTCACCTCTTCCCTATGATATTGTTCCAACGGAAAAAATCATCACCAAAACCCTGGAAATTGAAAAAACCGTTATTCTGCCCATCATTTCCGATCCCAGAAAACCCTTTTTTCTTTATAAAATCAATGACTATGAGAAGAATATGGTCATCAATGACGACGGCATCCCGGAACCCAACCAGGACAAGTGCAAAAGAGTCTTTCTGGAAGATATTGATATTGCCGTTATTCCCGGCCTTGTGTTTGATGACAAGGGCGGCAGGGTAGGCTTTGGTCATAACTATTACAGCAAACTGATTACCAAACTGCCGGAAACCTGCCGAAGGATTTCCCTTGCCTTTGAAGAACAGATGGCTGACCAAATTCCCATGGATTCCAGAAAATACACCGTGGACATTATCATCACGGATCAGCGAACCATCTATAAAATATAGCAGCACAGAATCATGCTGCCTCCCCCTCGGATACTGAGCCGGGCAAGGAGTCCTTATATTTCTTGAACCGCCTTGTCAGGTGTGATATTGCATATCGGGTATAATCATTGTTGTGATATTTTTATTTATAAAAGGAATCAATTATGCCTGGATTTGAGATATTTGGAGATGAGGAAAGACGCCATGTTTCAGATGTACTGGAAACCGGTGTTTTGTTTCGGTATGGATTTGAAAACGCGAGGAAGGGGCATTTCAAGGCCCTGGAATTTGAGAAAAAGCTGGCACAGGTCACGGGTGTTTCCCATGCCCATCTGTGCGCAAGCGGAACGGCTGCCCTTTCCTGCGCCCTTGCCGCCTGCGGATTAGGAGCTGGTGATGAGGTCATTGTGCCGCCATTTACCTTTGTTGCCACCTTTGAATCCGTGATCCAGGCAGGTGCGGTTCCCGTGTTTGCGGAGATCGACGAGACCCTTTGTCTGGATCCTGACAAACTTGAAAAAGTACTCACCCCGCGGACAAAAGCTGTGGTTCCGGTTCACATGTGCGGCTCCATGGCAAGAATTGATGAAATTGCCGATTTCTGCAAAAAAAAGGGCCTGATTCTCATTGAAGATGCCTGTCAATCCCTGGGAGCCAGTTTTCAGGGCAAATCCGTTGGTGCATTCGGACGAGCCGGATGTTTTTCCTTTGATTCCGTAAAAACCATTACATGCGGTGAAGGCGGCGGCCTCATCACCTCCGATGACAGGGTCTATGAACTGTGTGACCAGTTTGCAGACCATGGGCATGACCATCTTGGGGGCACCAACCGGGGAGCTGACGACCATCCCATCATGGGAGCCAATTACAGAATTAGTGAACTCAATGCCGCCGTAGGCCTTGCCCAGCTGGAAAAACTGGACACAATCCTGGACATCCAGAAAACCAACAAGGCAAAAATAAAGGATGCCATGGCCGCCATTCCAGGCGTTTCCTTCCGGGAACTCCCCGATCCTGATGGAGATTCAGCAACTTTCCTGAGCTTTTTCCTGCCGGATCAACAGAAAACAGCACAGGCGGCAAAGGAACTTGCCGCAAACAACGTGGGATGTGCCTATTGGTATGACAACAACTGGCATTATCTTCGCAAATGGCACCACCTGAAAGGGGGAAAGTCTGCGGCACCCATGGCCTTTGCCAATGCAGCCCATCTGCCCGATTATGCAAATTTATCCCTGCCCGCCTCGGATGCCATCATGGAAAAAACCCTTTCCATGCAGATCATGCTCTCCTGGACAGAAGAGGATATGGAAAACAGGATTCAGGCAATTACCAAATCATTGAAGGCCGTATTATAGATAAAAAAGGACAACCAGATGTTCAGAAATTTCAAATTAGTTCCCAGTATCATCTTTGGCAGGGGCTGTTTCCAGCAGCTGGACGAAATCATTGAAGCCAAACGGGAAAAGCCCTCTTCCTGGGCTGTATTTGTTATAGACAAGGTATTCCAGGGAAAGCCCCTGGAAAAAAGAATTCCCCTCCACAACAATGACCTTATCCTCTGGGTGGACACCACCCACGAACCCAAGACCTCATACGTGGATGAACTGGCCCTGAAGGCAAAGGCCTTTCATTCGGATTTGCCCTGTGCCGTGATTGGCATTGGCGGAGGCTCTGCCATGGATCTTTCCAAGGCCGTATCCCTCATGCTCACCAACGAAGGTTCGTCCACCCTGTACCAGGGCTGGGATCTGATCCAAAATCCTGCGGTCTTCCATGCCGCAGTCCCCACCCTGTCAGGCACCGGGGCAGAAGTATCCCGGACAGCCGTGCTCACGGGTCCGGAAAAAAAGCTCGGCCTGAACTCGGATTACACGGTCTTTGACCAGGTCGTGCTGGACCCGGAACTCACGGAAGGCGTGCCCAGAGAGCAGCATTTTTACACGGGCATGGACTGCTATATCCATTGTGTGGAATCCCTGAAAGGCAATTTCATCAATGAATTTTCCAAGGCTTACGGAGAAAAATCCCTGGACCTGTGCCGTCAGGTATTTTTGAACCAGCATGAAGATGCCCCGGATAAATTGATGATGGCATCCTTTTTCGGAGGAATGAGCATTGCCTATTCCCAGGTTGGTGCCTGCCACGCATTATCCTACGGGATTTCCTTTGTGCTGGGAACCCACCACGGGGTTGGCTGCTGCATTGCCTTTGATGCCCTGGAAGAATACTATCCGGAAGGCGTAAAAGAATTTCGCATCATGATGGACAAGACTGGTGTGGATATTCCAAGAAATGTCAATGCCAACCTTACATCGGAACAAATGGAAACCATGATTACCGTTGCCCTGGGCCTTGACCCCCTGTGGGAAAATTGCCTGGGCAAGGACTGGAAATCCATCATGACCAGGGACAAGGCAAGGCAATTGCTGCTGAAAATGTAAGGGAAATCAAATGATTGTTGGTATCATTCCATCTCGATACGGGTCCAGTCGTCTTGCGGGCAAACCCCTTGCCATGCTGGGGGGCAAACCCATGATCCAGCGAGTGTATGAACTTGCGGTGCAATCAAAAATGCTGGATCAGGTCTATGTGGCAACCGATGATAGGCGGATTGTGCAGGCTGTGGAAGATTTTGGCGGAAAGGCGCTGATGACCTCCGATGCCTGCCGGTCAGGATCGGACAGGGTCGCCGAAGCCGCAGCCACCCTGGGGATTGCCCCCCATGAAATTGTGGTGAACATCCAGGGAGACCAGCCCGTATTTCACCCGGAAAGCATTGACCAACTGGTTGCTCCCTTTACCGACGAGACAGGAATTGAAATGACCACCCTGGCATTTCCCATTGAAAACAAACGGGAAATCACCGATCCCAAGGATGTAAAAGTCACTTTCAATCATCAAGGCATTGCCCTGTATTTTTCCCGCTCCCAAATTCCCTTTCCGCGTGACCCTGATACAGAAGTCACCTATTACAAGCATTTGGGATTTTACGCCTATACAAGGCAATTTCTGGATACCTTTGTGAAACTTCCTTCCGGACAATTGGAGGGAATTGAAAAACTGGAACAGCTTCGGGCTTTGGAACATGGTTTTCCCATCAAGGTGGTCATTTCAAAACATGATTCCCCGGAAATTGATTTGCCAGAAGACATAAAACGCATTGAATCAAAACTTGTTCGCCCATGAAGCCTGCCTCCTTTTATAAAATCATCCACACCTCCTGCCACACCCAATGGGGAGGAATAGAAAAACGGATCTTCAATGAAGCCCTGTGGATGAAAGCACATGGCCATGAACTGGCCTTTGTCCTTCCAGAGCATACGCCATTATTTGACCGCCTCAAGGCACAAGGCTTCCGTGTTTATCCAATGAAATTTGCCAGAATAAGGAATTTCAGTAACCACAGACGTCTGGTGCAAATTTTTAAAACTGAATTGCCGGATATTGTAACCGCCCATGGAAATGGCGACACAAGGGTGGGCCTCCTGGCGGCAAAAAGAGCCGGGATTCCCTGTCGCATCCTGTCCCGGCACACCAGCGATCATGTCAGACATTCGTTATCCAATCGGCGGCTATATAAAAAAATTAGTGATTACGTATTTACCAATACAGAATCCACAAGACAGCATCTGCAAAAGACGTTCAAAATTCCCGATATTGAAATTTTCTCCATTTCATCTGCCGTTGATGGGCCAAAGGAGCTGATGGATAAAGAAGAAGCAAGGCAAAGTCTTGTAAAGGAGCTGGGGGTGGAACCAGACACGAGATTTATCGGATTTGCAGGCAGGATTTCCAAGGGAAAGGGCCTTTTTGCCCTGGTAAAAGCCTTTGGAGAAATTGCAGAACAAGTGGACCACCATCTGGTTTTTCTGGGAGAAGTGCAGCCAGCCTATCTGAAAAACCTGAAAAAGAAAATCACCAGATTGGGACTGGAAGGAAAAATTCATTTCCCGGGATTCCGGGAGGACATCTGGCCCTTTTACCGTGCCATTGACTGTACCATACAGCCTTCCAGAAAAGAAAACATACCGCAAATGCTCCTGGAAGCCATGTATAGTGAATGTCCTGTTGTGGCAAGTAATACAGATGGAAATTCTGACCTCATTGAACACGAACAGACAGGCTTGCTTTTTGAAAAGATCTCAGATCTTTCCCAACAGATTCTGCTTACCCTGAACCAAAAAAGCATCACAGCAGAACGAACGGCCAGGGCCAGGAAACGTATCCTGGAAAAATACACCCTGGATGTCATGGGTCGAAACATCATCCGGATTTACAGCTTGCACCAGGTAAAACGCCGCAGGGAAGGCCTTGTACAGACGACCAAAATCCCTGAATCATGGGAATTGTGATTCAAGAATTTTTTTCTGTGGATACATTTGATATCTTACATAACCATTTGAATCTGTATAAAATATCCAGATGCTTTCCAGAGAAATATACTGAAACTCATTTTCTTTTCCATCTCTTTTTTTGAGCTTTTCCACAAAAATCTCCATACCCTGCTTGTCCAAGAAGAAATTTCCCCTGGATTCATTCAAATCCAAGTTGGTTTTTATATGAAATTGACTTGCGCATGGGGGCAGGATATCCGGAAGCCAACCTTTTTTGAACACCCCGTCCTGTTCTGCTGCCTGGTATGTGGGGTAATAGATTTCCACATCACCGCACCCCAGACATAAAAGAACCGCACTAAGAACCACAATCATTTTCAACATCTTGTTTTTTTCATCCATTTTTCTACCCATGGTACAACTCTCCATAAAACTTCTTATTTTCCAAGATCAATTTTCCCAATGGCAATAGCAAACCCCGAATAATTGTTACAGAATTTTAGAAAAAAGGTACAAAATTTGCAAGACTTCTTTCAAGAATATATCTGCACCTGGAATTTTTGCCCTACTGGATTCTGGATGGACTTTCTATATCCAACTATATTGGGAAGGCAAATTTATCCAAAACCCATTGGAACAAAAATAATTTTTGAAAAAATCAAAAATTGCCTTTTTTGTGCTTAAGTTTTTTTATGGTATGATCCGATATTGTCTGTATCGGTAATTCCGAACTACAAAGGAGAAAATTATGGCAGGCTCCATCACCACATTGGGAGTGGGTTCAAATCTGGAACTTCAAAGCATTCTGGAACAACTCAGAGAAACAGAACAGGCTCCCATCAAGGCAAAAGAAAACAAGAAAAAAGAACTAAAAAGAGAACTGGATGCCTACAATTCAGTCAACACAAAATTATTCTCAATGAAATCAAAGGCATTGTCCCTTTCTCTGGAATCGGATTTTTTGCAGACAAAGACCTCTGTTTCCGATGATAATGTGTTGGGTGCTGTGGCTGACGACGGGATCGCAGAATCTTCCAACCACATCGAAGTGATAAAAAAGGCAAAATACAGTTCCTTTCAAAGTGCTGGCATAGGGGACAAGAATGCCCTTGTGTATGCAGCTCCTGCAACCGGCATTTCCTCTCCAACCCAAAAAGCCGTTACCGAAAACCGCACCATGCACATCAAATACGGAGCTCTGGAAAATCAAAAATCCATTGATGTAGAAGTAAAGGCAGGAATGAGCTTAACCCGGGTGCTTGATGCCATAAACAAAGCCCCAGGCAACCAGGATAGCGATGGCAATCCCCTGGTAAAGGCCACCATGGAAAAAAATGGAAACCATTTTTACCTGCACCTTTCTTCTGTGGACGAAAGTGACGCGGCTTCCAATCAGGTTGTCATTGCATATGAAGAGAACGAACCCCATTTTGATTTTATGGCTGAAGACACCACCATTGCCATAGGTCTTACAAAAGACGAAAAGCCCAATTTTTTACGAGTTCCCCCCGGCACTACCTATGCCCAGCTTGCCCAAAAAATCAATGATGCCCAGATCGGTGTTACTGCCAGAATGGTGGATACCGGATTGGAAGGAAAACCTTTCCGTCTGACGATTACCGCCAATGAGACCGGCGAAGACAACCGGATTCACATACAAAACCTTGCCATGGAAGAAGTCACGGGGAAACAGATCGAAGGTTCGGAGGAAAAGGAATCCCTGAATAGTGAATTCAAGGTCAATGGTATTACCTACCAGCGCCAGTCCAACGAAGGGATCAGCGATGTAATTTCCGGCGTGACCCTGAATTTGAAAAAAATCGGGGAAAGCAGTATTCATGTTTCCAGAGATTTGGAACCCATAAAAGAAAATGTCCAATCGCTCATAGACAGCTTCAACGAACTGGTAAAAGACATTGGTAAATCAAACACACCAGGAGCAGAAGATCCCAAAAAGGACAAAAAAGACAATGCAGAGGGCGAAAATCCCCTGAAAGATTCCTTTGAAGCAAAAGCCATGCTGTCCAAATTGCGGGATATTATTTCCACAACCATTCCCAATACAGGATCGGATTTTTCCAGCCTCACGGCTATTGGCCTGGAAGTACACAAGGACGGGACCTTATCCCTGAATGAAGAAGAATTTGACAAAGCCCTGGAATCTGATCCGGAAAAAGTCACCAGACTTTTTATTGGCAATAAAGACCAGAACAGAAAAGGACTTGGAGATCTCATCAATGACGGAATCATGGACATGGTCAGCGAACATGGACTTGTGGGCACAGAAATCGACATGATTGAGACCCGGATGGAAAATCTGACGGCCAATATTCAAAGATCCACACAGATGCTTGACAAACGATATGCAGCCATGACAGAAGAATTTGTCCGTCTGGACATATTCATCAGCCAGACCAACCGGGAATCAGGTCTGATGAAATCAATGATTGACTCTTTTAATAAAACCATGGAAAAATAATTTTTACAAATTTTTCGGAAACCATTTAGGTTTTCCGGGGCAGCGTACGATATATAATTTATCAGGATGAACCATATATCGAAAAAAGGCTTGAAACAGGAGGAAATATGCCGGCACAACCCCAGCTCAATACCTATATTAACAACCATTATCAAGGGATGTCCCCTGAACAATTGATTCTCATGCTGTTCAAGGGTGCGCTGGAAAAGATCAACCTTGTGCAGGAAGGCATAGAAGAAGGCAATATTCCCAAAAGAGGAGAAAATTTGAGCAAGGTCATAGACATTATTTCCACATTGAATGCCTCTTTGAATCCCAATATGACAGACGAAGGAACTGAATTTCTCAGAGGTCTATACGGAGCAATGCTTACGGAACTACCAAAAGTCTCCACAACCAATGACCCTGCAATTCTCAAAAGAATCCATGCCTACATCAGCCGCCTCAAGGAAATCTGGGAAACCGATGTTATGAAAAAGGGAAAGGCAGCGGTAAATCCCTATGTGATGCCAACAAAGCCGAAAGCCCCTCAGAATGCCCAGGCTCTGAAAGGTTTTGCACCACAGCAGCCCCAGGCATCAGGTTTCCGAAGCATCTGTGCCTGATGTGATAAATGCAGACCGCAGAAAAATATGAATAAGGGAAACAAAGCCATGAATATACAGCAAGCATATCATAGTGTAATGAAAACCATGGATGAAATTCAAATTCTCCAGGAAAATCATATTCAATCTTTTAATACACAATTGATGCCGGATTTGGAAACCCATTGCCAGGAACGAAAACACATTTTTGACAGGTTTTACACAGAAGCCGGCACCTTGATCTCTAATCTGGAAACCATACTGGATAAAGACAGGGCAAAAGAAGTTGTGGAAAGCGTGAACAACAGGATTGCCGGGCTTCTGGCACAAAATAGCATCTTGTCTCAAAAAGCCTTGGAGCATAAGAACAGGATTCAGGAAAGCCTGAACAACCTGTCACAGGGCAAAAGGGCAATGACTTCATACGGAACGCCTTCCTATATTCAGAACCGCCCCCGGGCAATCCGTATAACAAATTAATATAGAATCAACAAAAGATCCAATGGACGATTTTTGTAATTACCATTACTTACACCTACTACAAGAATTCAAAAATTATCCCCAAAGGAGGACATCATGACTATACAAGCAATTAAACCCATCGGTCAGGACAGCATGGTTGATTTGTCTTCTTCCTCTTCATATCACTTGTCCCAGGCAGAAAAAACTGCTTCCGTGGAGAAAGTCAATTCAGTTGGTGATGCCGCCAATCAACAGGGAAATCAAAGACTTTCCCCGGATCAGGCAAGAGAGCTTGCAGAAGAAATGAATGATCTCATGGACGATCTTCAAACAAGTCTTGGCTTTTCCATCCACGAAAAGCTGCACAATCAGGTTGTTGTGGAGATCAAAAACCGGGAAACCAATGAATTGATCAAACAGATTCCCACGGAAGAGTTTCTGGCCATCAAGGAAAAAATGGAAGAATTTCGAGGATTGATTCTGGATCAAAGTGTCTGATTCCCGATGATACAAGAAATCAGACACATACATTTTCTGACTGTTTTTTCTTGATTTTTCAAAAATTTTATTGCTATGTTTTCCCATGATACATTCAATGGCAAAACATACTCTCTTCCTTTTCTTTTACAATGCAGGGGCTGATCCAAGCGCTTGTTTCATGGAGTTGTAAACCATGGAACATGAACATTGGAAGCCCCTGATTGAAAAAATTTTTCCAGACCTTTCTGCAACGGCCTTTGCCCTGCTTGAAAATCGTCTCATTCGGCTTGCACAGGCACGTGGTCATCATGAAGAAAATCCACTTTCCAGCCTTACGCAGGAATGTCTTCATGACCTGCTGCAAGTCCTGCTATTCAGCGAGTTTGTGGCAGAATATCTCATTGTCAATCCATTGATGCTGGAATCCCTTGCAGAGCAGGAGCCTGTTCCCCAATCCCTTTCTTCTTTTTCCCAGCAGCTGGATAATTTTATTGCCGACCATTCTTCCACAGATGCCAAGGAAGCCATGCTGGCATACAAACTTTGGGAAAATGCAAAAATCGCATGGCTGGATCTTACGGGAAAGGCGGATCTTACCACAACACTTGAAAATCTGTCCCATCTTGCCGAAGTTTGTCTGACAAGGGCTCTTGATTTGTTATTTGAGAAAGCCTGCACTACCCATGGCACTCCGTTAGATAAAAATGGGAACCCCCAGAAAATGATCGTCCTTGGCATGGGAAAACTTGGAGCAAGGGAGTTAAATTTTTCTTCGGATCTGGACTTGATTTTTCTCTTTTCCCAAACGGGAACCACCCAGAAAGAAGACTCTGGAACAGGGATTTCCCACGAACAATTTTACACCCGACTGTCCCGGGAATTTGTCCGGTTTTTCTCTGCTGCCCAGGGAATGAATTTTTTCCGCATTGACACAAGGCTTCGTCCCTTTGGCGACAGCGGCCCCATGGTAATGAGTGCCGCAGATTTTGAAGAATATTACCAGCTCCACGGCAGGGAATGGGAACGCTATGCCATGATCAAGGCAAGGCCCGTTGCTGGCGACATTGAAGCAGGCAGCCGATTGCTGGCAAATCTCAACTCTTTTGTGTTCCGCAGATATTTTGATTATAATTCCTTTGATTCCTTCCGGGATATGAAATCCCGTATCTCTTCCCAAGTAAAAAACAAGCAGTTACAACGAAATATCAAACTTGGACCAGGCGGTATCCGGGCAATTGAATTTTTTGTCCAGCTGTTCCAGATGATCCGGGGGGGCGTGGAGCCGGAACTCCAGGAACGAAGAGTGATGAACTGTCTTGATTTACTGTCATCCTCTGGCCTGATTCGTCAGGAAACAAGCAGGGAATTGTCCCTGGCCTATGAATTTTTACGCCGTCTGGAAAACAGATTACAGGCATACCAGGACAACCAGACCCACGATGTGCCGGAACAGGAAGATCTGCATCTGATAATCGCCCTGTCCATGGGATACCATAATATAGAGGATTTTCAGACAGAATTATCCCGGATTCGCAGCACCGTGGATCACCATTTTTCCCAGCTCCTTGTGGGGGAACAAAAACAGACAGAAAATTCTTCTGCCACCATTTTCAAGGAAGCCTGGCTGGGTGCCAGTGATGTTCAGTCCCCAAAGGAATCTTCTTTACTCACGGGAATCCAGAATGCAGATCAGATTTTGTCCCTGCTCAAAAGTCTTGCAACCCATCCCAATACCCGGAGACTCACCAAAAACGGCCACAAAAAACTCACCAGTCTTGTTCCCCTTCTTCTCCAAAGGGTTTGCCGGCATGAAGACGGAGCAAGTTTGCTTGCCCAGCTCATGGATCTTGTCATCACCATTGAACGCCGCACCTGCTATCTTTCCTTATTGGTGGAAAACCAGGCCGTACTGGACACCCTCATAGCCCTTGCCCGGAAAAGTCCCTGGATCATCGGTTTTGTCAGCCGCCATCCTGCGGTATTAGATGAACTGCTCCATCCTGACACCCTGTATCGCCCTCCGGACAAAGAATCCCTGGAAAAGGAAATGTCCCAGCGCATGGCAAAAAACAGGGACAATGACACGGGATTTCTGTTGGAGGAACTCAATATGTTCTGCCAGGTCAATATGCTGCGGGTGGCAGCAGCGGATGTCAGCGGAAATTTCCCCTTAATGCAGGTGAGCAACCATTTAAGCTGGATTGCCCAGATCATTCTGGAGCAAATATTTTCCATTGCCTGGAATATCATGACAGAAAAATATGGCACACCCCAGGGAGCAGCTCCAGCGGACATTCAAAAAAGCGGCTTTCTCATCATTGCATATGGTAAACTTGGCAGTCTTGAACTTGGTTATAAGTCGGATCTGGATCTCGTGTTTATCTGTAAGGATACCGAAGGGAAAACCCAGGGCACAGATCATCCCATTGACAATATTCGATTTTATTCCAACCTGGGCCAGCGGATCATCAATCTGCTCACCCTGCATACGGAATCCGGAACCCTGTACAAGGCAGATATGCGCCTTCGTCCCGGCGGCAGTTCCGGCATGATTGTTTCTTCCATGGAAAGTCTGGAAGATTATCTGCACAACCAGGCCTGGACATGGGAACACCAGGCATTGATCCGGGCCCGTCCCGTGGCAGGAGATCAGGAACTTGCCCGGCAATTCCAGGAAATCCGAAAAGCCGTGCTTTGTACCCCAAGGGAAACAAAAGAACTGCGCCGTGAGGTAGGAGAGATGCGAGAAAAAATCCGCAGGGAAAAATACCGGGCAGATCCCGAAAATTTCGACTTGAAGCAGGGAGCAGGGGGGATTGTGGACATTGAGTTTCTGGTGCAATATCTGATTCTCAAGTATTCTTCCCAATACCCGGAGCTTACCATCTGGACGGACAATGTGCGTTTGCTGGAATCCCTGGAAGAAAAAGAGCTGATTACATCCCGGCAGAGGAAAATGTTGAAGGACGCCTATGTCACCATGCGAAGGAGATTGCATCGCCTTACCTTGCAGGATAAAACCTGTCTTGTGGGACAAGAGGAAATGACTTGGGATACCCAAGGCGTAAAAGATTTTTACAATGAAGCCTTAAACCTCCCTGAAGAACGAGATTGTTTGTAAAGAGAATTTTGAATGGAGAAAAATTATATGGGAAATATCATCGAAATTAGTGAAAACGGGCAATTAATTGTACCAGACAACCCCATCATTCCCTTTATCCAGGGAGACGGCATTGGCAGGGATATATGGCCCGTTGCAAGAAAGGTAATAGATGCAGCCGTAAAGGCCTCTTACGGAGGAACAAAATCCATTGAATGGGAGGAAATCATTGCCGGAGAAAAGGCATTTGAACAGAGCGGCGAACATCTTTCCAAGGCATCCATTGAAAAAATCCGTACCCACAGGGTGGCCATCAAGGGCCCCATGACAACCCCCGTGGGGAAGGGATTCCGAAGCCTGAACGTACGTCTTCGCCAAACCCTGGATTTATACGCCTGTGTTCGTCCGGTTCGCTATTATCCCCCCACACCAAGCCCTGTGACAGCACCGGAAAAGGTGGACATGGTGGTATTCCGGGAAAATACTGAAGATCTGTACGCCGGAATTGAATACGCAGCAGGATCAGAGGAAGCCTCCCGGCTCATTGACATGCTCACAGATCAATTTGGATGCAAAATTTCGCGATCTTCTGCCATCGGAATCAAACCCATGTCAAGGGAAGGAACCAGACGACTTGTGATCCGGGCTGTGAACTACGCCATTGCCAACAACAGAAAAAATGTCACCCTCATGCACAAGGGAAATATCATGAAGTTTACCGAAGGCGGATTCAGGGAGTGGGGCTATGAAACAGCAAGGGAAGTCTTTGGCGATCGGGTCATTACGGAACAGGAAGTGCGGGAAACATATCAGGGGAAATGCCCTGAAAACAAAATCATGATCCAGGATCGCATCGCAGACATGGTTTTTGCCGAAGTGCTGCTCTATCCTGACACCTTTGATGTCATTGCCTGTCCCAACCTGAACGGAGATTATATTTCCGATGCCCTGGCAGCCCAGGTAGGAGGACTTGGCATGGCTCCCGGAGCCAATATCGGAGATGAATGCGCCATATTTGAAGCCACCCACGGCAGTGCCCCGGACATTGCAGGAAAGGATATGGCAAATCCCTGTTCCCTGATTTTGTCCGGTGCCATGATGTGCGATCATCTGGGCTGGAACAAGGCAGGAGATGCCATTCGCAGAGGGGTTGCCAAAACGCTTCAATCGGGCAAACTCACCCATGATCTGGCAACCCATGTGCCTGGGGCAATCAAAGTTTCATGCTCCCAATTTGGGGACATTCTGTCAGAAATGATTCTGTCTGCACCCTGAAAAAAGGTGTTCGAGAACCTGTCCCTGCACGGCATCTGCCAATTCATGGGAGAACTCTTATTTCCCGGCAGATGCCTTTTGTGCAAAACCTATATTCCGGCGAGTAAAAATCCAAACAACCAAAATATAAAAAATTGGGTATGCGCTTCCTGCCTTGATGAACATGGATTGTTTCCATTTGAAGAACCCTATTGCATATTATGCGGACATGAATTTGCCAGGGGAGAATCCCATGTCTGTGAGGAGTGTCTCCGCCATCCTCCCCCCACCCAAAAAGTCCGCTCCGCTTTCTGGTATCAGGGCGTAGTAACACAACTCATTCCCCTGTACAAATACAGATACAAACTATGCCTGACAAAAATCTTTCAGCAAGCATTGTTTGAAGCCTATTACAGGCATTTTACTTCCCCGGAACCGGATATCATCATTCCCATTCCCCTGCATGGGGCACGGCTTTTTTCCAGAAAATTCAATCAAGCGTATCTCATGGTAAAAAGGGTTCCCGAACAATATAAAGAGCGATTCCAAAAAGAAACAAAGATGAGGATTGATGTAAAAAGCCTGATTCGGGTGCGTGCCACAAACTACCAGACAGGGTTTGACAAAAAGATGCGAAGGAAAAATATGAAAAATGCCTTTTCCCTGACACCAGGGGCAGGAGAAAAAATCCAGGGGAAATATATTCTGCTTGTGGACGATGTTTATACTTCCGGGGCAACATGCAGGGAAGCTGCAAGGGTATTACTGAAAAACGGCGGGGCCAGGAGAGTGGATGTGCTCACCCTGGCCCGTGCCTGATTCTGCTGATAGTGATGCCCCATCAAAAATTAAATTTTGTATTATAATGGTTCTGTTTTTTTCTGCAGCCATTTCCTTGTGGCTTCCTGCAGCACCGGAGCAAGTTTTTTATATACCCGGCCATGGTAGGCATTGATCCATTGAATTTCCTTTGGTTCCAACATTCCCATATCAATGAGATTTCTCTCAAATGGACAAAGGGTAAGGGTTTCAAATTCCAGGAATTGGCCAAATTCCGTTTGCATGCCTTCTTTTACCAGAATCATATTTTCCAGACGAATCCCGTAATTACCTTCCCTATAAAGTCCAGGTTCATTGGTGAGAATCATTCCCGGCACAAGGGCAACATCGGCAGGATAGGAACTGATTCTGGCAGGGCCTTCGTGGACACTCAGAAAAAAGCCCACCCCATGGCCGGTTCCATGGCCAAAATCCAACCCGTTTTCCCAGAGGATCTTCCTTGCAAGGGTATCTATCTGGTATCCCCTTGTTCCTTTGGGAAATTTGGATGCAGCAACGCTGATATGAGATTTCAGCACCATGGTATAATCCACAATTTCTTGCCTGGACGGATTTCCCAGATGAATGGTTCTGGTGATGTCCGTGGTTCCGGTAAGATAATTTCCCCCGGAATCAAACAAAAACAAGGCATCCCCTGCAATGGGGATATCGGTTTCAGGGAGGGCCTCATAATGGCACATGGCGCCATGGGCACCGGAGGCTGTGATGGAAGCAAAACTCGGCGCCACAAAATCGTCCTGTTCTTTTCGGCATTCATACAATTTGGCAGCAGCATCACGCTCTGTAACAGGTTTGGATTGATGTTCCAGCCAGTACATAAAATTGACCACAGCAACCCCGTCTTTTACTGCCGTGTCCCTGGAATGAGCAATTTCCACGAAATTTTTAACGGCTTTCATGGACTCAATCATTCCGGGACGTTCCAGGATAACAGCCTCGGCAGAAATGGAGGCAAATAAAGCCGCAGAAGTCCCTGCAGGATCAAGGCAAATCACTTGCCCTTCCTCTATGCTTCCAAGCACGGTATAAATTTCTTCATATCCTTTCAGGGTCACCCCATCATCTTCAAGGGCACGGGCAAGGTCATCCGAAATCTTTTTTTCATCCATGAACAAAAAGGCTTCATCGGTACCAATCAAGGAAAAGCCCAGATTTACAGGATTGCACGGGACATCATTTCCCCTCATGGAAAAGGCCCAGGCAAGATCATCCAAAGCGGTTACCAACACCCAGTCCCAGGATGCAGAGAGCCTTTTACGGATTCGTTCCAGGCGGTCTTTTCTGGTCTCACCGGAAAATGCCGCGGGAAAATCAAAGGCCGGAGAATCCGGCATGGCAGGCCTGTCCTGCCAGATACGACTGACAAGATCCAGTTCCGTAACCAGTTCCAGGCCCCTGGGCACAAAAGCCTCTTTCATCTTCCTTGCTGCTGCCACGGAAAACACCTTACCGTCCACCCCAACCCTCTGGCCTGCAGTCAAATGGGAACAAAGCCATTCTTCCGGGGTGGGCACTCCAGGTTTCCCGGCCGGGAACAGGATAAATTCTGTGCCTTTCAGCTGCTTTTCTGCCTGAATCCAATACCGGAAATCCGTCCAGAGAAAAGCATCATCCCCTGTTACCAGAACCGTTCCGGCAGATCCAGTAAAGCCGGTGAGCCATTGGCGATGTTTCCAATGGTCGGGCAGATATTCTGTCTGGTGAGGATCTGCCGTTGGAACCATGAGGGCATGGATATTGTGAAGGTTCATCTGTTCCCGTAACATGGATAGTTTTTTTGCTGGTGTCATATATGATTCCTGGCTGTAAAAATTTTATCCAACTACCATTTATTGCCTGCAAACTACAAAGATTTGAGACTGTACATTTATGGTATATTTCCCTATATTATCTGGACATCTAATGACAAGATGTATAATTCCATTAGACCACACAGACAAGCTCTTTTCATTAGACCAGGAGACATGGTGAACATAACCAACGGACAAGACTGCATAAAAATTTTGGAACGGGAAGGAGAACTTGTCCGCATATCCTGCCTGGTGGATCCCTATCTGGAAATGGCCCAGATTACAAGACAGGTGTTTGCAGCCAGGGGTCCTGCCATTTTGTTTGAAAATGTAAAGGGAAGCCCTTTCCCAGCCCTGTCCAATGTCTGCGGCACCCACGAGCGTGCAGTAAAATTACTGGAACCCCAGCTTTCCCGGGTACAGACCCTGATGGATATGCTGACGGATGCAGAAGAATGGAAGACCTCGGCCTTGAATCTTCTGAGAAAAGGAACCAGGGCTGCAAAGGCACTTGTTCATGCCCTGCCCATAAAAATTGCAGATTCTCCCGTCACATCCCAGATGACAAGAATCGACCAGTTGCCCCAAATCCAGAGCTGGACACAGGACGGCGGTGCATTTTTGACCCTGCCCCAGGTGTTTTCCCTGGAACCCGGCAAAAAAAATATCCTTGCCTCCAATCTGGGCATGTACCGGGTACAATTATCCGGAAACCAATATATCCCCAATGAAGAAGCGGGACTGCATTACCAGTTACACCGGGGAATCGGCAATCACCATCAAAAGGCCCTTGCCATGGGAAAAGTGCTGCCTGTGTCCATATTTCTGGGAGGCGCCCCTGCCCATACCCTTGCCGCAGTCATGCCTTTGCCCGAAGGAATGAGCGAACTTGCCTTTGCCGGGGCCCTTGCAGGACGAAATTTTCGCTATATCCGAAAAGATGACTTTATCCTGTCCGCAGATGCAGATTTTTGCATCACAGGCTACATGGTGCCTGGAAGGGTTAAGCCCGAAGGCCCATTTGGAGACCACCTGGGATATTATTCCCAAACCCATGACTATCCCTATCTTACCGGAGTAAAAGTATATCACAGACCCGGAGCCATCTTTCCCTTTACCGTTGTGGGGCGTCCGCCCCAGGAAGATTCTGTGTTTGGAAAACTCATCCATGAGCTTACCCGAAAAGCCATCCAGAAGCATATTCCAGGGGTGGTAGCAATCAATGCCGTGGATGATGCAGGGGTACATTCGCTGCTGCTGGCAAAGGGGCGTGAGCGGTATGTGCCCTATGAGAAAAGACAGCCAAGAGAATTGATGGCCCATGCTCTGGCCATTTTGGGAGGCGGTCAGCTGTCCCTGACAAAATACCTGATGATGGCAGCCCATGAAGATGCTCCCAATCTTTCCGTGTCCGACGAAAAAGCATTTCTTTCCCACATCCTTGAACGGGTGAATTTTTCAAGGGATCTGCACTTTATCACAAAAACCACCCAGGACACTCTGGATTATACCAGCGGAAAGATCAACCGGGGTTCCCGTTTAATCATCACAGCAGCAGGAGAACCCGTAAGAAAATTGTCTGACAGGATTCCAGAAAATTTCACCCTGCCCAATGGATTTTGTCAGGCAGCCCTGGCAGCAGCCGGAATGATGGCAATCCAGGGGCCGGGATTTACGGACTATACATCGGCAAAACAGGAATTAACAATTTTGACAACAACCCTTGAACAGCAAAAAAATATGGGAGGAATTCCCCTTGTGGTTGTGGTGGATGATGCAGAATTTGCAACCCGGAATTTTGCCAATTTCCTCTGGGTTACTTTTTTGCGTTCAAACCCCTCCCATGATATTTACGGAGCCTTTGAAAGAATTGAAAACAAACATTGGGGCTGTGATGCTCCCATGGTCATTGATGCCAGAATCAAGCCCTTCCATGCGCCCATTTTACAGGAGGATTCGCCAGTCCACCAGCAGATTCAGCAACGAATCCTGAATCTTGCCACAGCAGGCGGCCCCTTGCACAACATTTTATAACGGCCACGGGCCGATCTGGCCTGTCAACGACCAGACTTGGCCCGCAACGAAAAACAAAAATATTTAAGTATGTTATAGGGACTTTCATATAAACATCCCCATAAACCAGGAACTATCCCCCATGCAATCTGCACCTGCCAAAAAAAAATACACTCCTGTCAGATATTTCTTTTTTTTCATAACAATCTGTATTTTTGTCTACACTCTCACAGGATTTTTGTTTTTCCCCCTGGGCGGAACAAAAATGGTGGAAAAAAAACTATCTGCTTACCTGCACAGAAAGGTTCACATTCTCAGCATCCGGGCAAATCCCCTTTTTTTGTCCCTGGATGTCCGTAAATTTATCATCGAACACCCAGCATCCAACAATAAAAACCATCCTTTTCCAAAGGATACAAAGGAATTTCTTTCCATTGATCGACTGTTTCTGGATCTGTCTCCAAGGACATTGCTGGGGCGTACCATTTCCATAACCAGCCTGCAAGTAACCAACCCGAGAATTGCCGTCACAAGGGACGCCAACAAAAACTTCCTCTTTGAAGACATGCTTTCTTCACCCAAGTCCCCGGATACTTCCACATCCAAAGTCAAAAAATTTTCTCTGAATCTGAAACGATTTGAGATCATAGACGGACAGATTGATTTTCTGGATGACTTCAAAAACTACACGTTCCGTTTTCTGCCTGCACAATGTATCCTTTCCCAATGCAGATTACAGATCAACCAGGAGCAAAAGATTCTCCAACTGGGAAGCATCACAACAAAACGGGGAAATATGTTTATGGAACACCGCAAAAATCCCCAACCAGAAAATAAAACGCTTACGAATCACAAGACTTCTGGAAACAAACCATCTACAAAAGCAGCATGGCAGGTGAGTCTGGATTCCATTGACATGGAAGGCTACGAAATCTCCTGGATAGACAATCTTCTTCCAGAACCTGCCTCCATACACCTGAGTAACATAAATCTTGAGATGTCCACCATTGATTTCACAGGAACAGGCACATCAAACGCAGAATTTTCCTGCAACTGGAACGACGAGGGAAGCATCAGCCTCAAGGGAAACTTTGGCCTCCATCCCATGAAAGCAGATATTGACGTTTCCCTGAATGAAATGGAGCTTGCTCCCCTTTCCCCTTATCTTGAAAAGCAGATACAGGTGCGAATCACCAGGGGAAATGCAAGAACAAAGGCAAAGGTTCATCTTGATATAACAGATCCCCAGAAACCTGCCATATCCTGTGACGGAGATCTTGCCATCAGCAATTTTACCAGTATTGACAAAATCCTGTCAAAAAA
>PDWI01004161.1_pt1 | contig 19662 bp, 21 predicted proteins | sample 1430891 | NCBI WGS metagenome assembly PDWI01 (sample SAMN01162508, study PRJNA174530) | Oral metagenome, whole genome shotgun sequencing project. | biome: Marine environment; feature: Marine mammal; material: Swab sample of the gingival sulcus; isolation source: swab sample of gingival sulcus...
TGACCACCTGTTTTGTCAGAGCGGCGCATTATAAACACCTCTCTTTGTGAATCAACACCTAATTTCAATTTAATTCAAATTACTTTAAATTAACTCAAATTTACCCACAAACAAACAACCTTCTCAAACCGCTTGTTCGTCGGAGTCGCGCATTATAGGCATCTAAGATATTGAAGCAACCATTAAATATCATTTAATTAAAATTATTTTAATTTAGCCACTTCACTCTCTTAGCTCAAATATACTTACCCTACTCCAAGCTGAAGCCATACCTTATATATAGCACAACTTAATTTTAATGCATTGAAAAAAACAGGCGAGCAAAAACAAGCCAATAAAAAGAGAGACATTATTAGCCGAATAAACTACTCTATCGATACGCGCAGAGATTCCACATTAAACTTAAAAAGCCGGAATCTCATATATTCATATTGAAGGGCTTTTAACTGAACTATAATAGTCCGCCAAGCGTGCCTGTACCCTATATTTCCGAATTAAGGTCGCATTAAGGTTGCAAACGGTACTATTTTGATGTATTTATGCGTTTCATTTTTATATTCACGTTTTTCATTTTTATTTAAGGACTTTAAATTTGTTGTCAAAAGATCGAAATAACATCATATATAGCGATAGTAAAAGCTGGAATGATGTTACGAACAAATACGACTTACTTGATGGCCTAGAAATGGTCATCACAAAAGAGTGTTCAAAACATACTCCTGATCATAACCATACGCCTAATACGTCGGGCCATGCATCATGGCTCTCAAGATCAGCTGTATTTATTGCCTTAGTTGCCGCTATGGGAAATCTTCCTGTGCAGTCGCATTTAATTAAAGGCGCACAAGCTAACTCGTCTATCGAAACATTTAAAATTATTCCTAACGAAGAAAATATTGTTCGTAATAATATTCCAGAGAATGCTACACAAAATGACCTTCCACTAGAAACATTTAGTGAGCTTGAAAACAGTATAGAAGAAGATATTCTTGAGTCTAAAGAACTTCAACTACCTGCAAGAGCGTTAGAGACCTATGCTGGTCAGGTAAATACAGATAATGCTGGTAAGTGGACTACTTACCACGTCAAGTCATACGACAATATGACAAATATCTTTTATAAGGTTGGACATCAAACCCTTCTCAAGACTCTTAAAAAGAACGAAGAAATTTATAAGCAGATTAAAATGCTTAAAAAAGGAAGCATCGTTCGTGCTAATTCTACAGAAGGTGAATTATCTAACTTAATACTTACCCATCCTAATGACAGCAAGCGAAGCTACGTCATTTCAAAGCAAGGCGATCACTATAAAGGCACATGGAAGAATGATGTCTTTGAAGTTCGTCAGGCACGCGCCAGCTTTACGATACAAAATGGCTTATTCTTTGATGGAAGAAAAGCAAATGTTGACAGTAAAGTTATCAAACAACTTGTTAAAGTTTTTGACTGGGATATAGATTTCTCTCACGACGTTCGTGTTGGCGATAAGGTAACAGCCGTATATGAAGAAATTTTTCATGATGGCGACAAAGTAGGCACACAAAATCTTTTAGCTGCTGAGTTTATCAACAAAGGTCGTCAGTTTAGATCTATTCGTTATACCTATGCGGATGGTAAATCGGACTACTTCACCCCTCAAGGAAGGGAGATGAAGAAAGCTTTTATTCGTACTCCAATTGAGCATGCAAGAGTATCTTCACACTTCAACCCTGGTAGATTCCACCCGAAGCTTCATAAAATCCGTGCCCATAAAGGTACTGATTTTGCTGCAAGGACTGGAACACCAATCATGACAACGGGTAATGGTGTAGTGAAGTTTGTGGGAAGAAAAGGTGGATACGGTAGAACCGTAATCATCCAACATCGTGGTGGTTATACAACAACATATGCTCATATGTCACGTTACAAGAAAGGCCTAAAAGTGGGTGATAAGGTTTATCAAAGTGACTTAATTGGCTATGTTGGGCAATCAGGCCTCGCAACCGGCCCTCATTTACACTATGAGTTCCATCAAGATAAAAAAGCAGTTAATGCAATGACTGTTGCTTTGCCAAATAGCATGTCTCTTTCAAAATCTGAACTTCAAGATTTTCGTAACAAGGCGGTTAATTTAGTTTTACAACTAAATGTATTACATCGCTTTGTTGAAGCTGATATTGAAATAGACAGTGCCATCGGTGGTTAACTTCTCTAATCTTAGCCATTCAAATGGCTAAGATTGATTACTATATTGGCCTTATGTCAGGCACCAGTTTAGATGGTGTCGATGCGGTTCTTGTGGGCTTTGATCAAGTCAAGCCCACACTCTTATCCTCTTATGCTCATCCCATAGAAGCAAACTTAAAAGACCTAATCCTCAAGACTATTCACCCTGAATGGCGGGGAAGCCTTGCTGAAATTGGCATTCTAAATCAAAAACTGGGAAAGCTGTTTGCAGATGCTGCTTGCACTCTGATTAAAAATAGTAGCATTGATCGTACCGCAATAACCGCAATAGGAAGCCATGGACAAACACTTTGGCATCAACCTATAGGAAACCACCCTTTTAGCCTGCAACTGGGTGATGCCAGTATTATTGCGGAGCAAACTGGCATTACAACGATCGCAGATTTTCGTAGTCGTGATATTGCAGCCGGAGGGCAAGGTGCCCCACTTGTACCCGCATTTCACAAAGAACTACTCACACATACTGATAAAGACAGAATTATTCTAAATGTAGGAGGGATCTCAAATATTACAATACTTCCTGCTTCTACATCAGACAAGATAGCCAGTGGCTATGATACCGGCCCGGGAAATGGTTTACTGGATATGTGGATAGCCAAACATCAGGCAACAAACTATGATAAAAATGGGGCATGGGCAAAGTCTGGAACGATCAACCAAGACATATTAAGCAAACTACTATCAGAACCTTATTTTTCCTTACCTCCTCCTAAAAGTACCGGCAAAGAACTTTTCAATCTAACATGGCTGGAAAAACTGATTGGAAACCCACTTAATCAAGAGAAGCCAGAGAACATACAGGCGACATTAACAGAGTTAACGGCTAAATCTATCAGTGATAACGTGGTTGATTGTGATGAGTTATATGTATGTGGCGGTGGTACCCATAATCACTATCTAATCGAGCGATTAAATTATCATCTGCCTGATACAACAATAGAATCAACAGCTAAACTTGGCATTGACCCTGACTGGATGGAGGCGATTGCTTTTGCTTGGTTAGCTAAACAAACTCACGAAAATAAAACAGCTAATTTGCCCTCTGTTACAGGGGCCAGTGGTGAAAGGGTCTTAGGTGCAATTTATCCTACCTAATGATTAAAAAGCCACCCCCCGCCTTTGGTGGCTTTTTTTGGTAAATAGTTTAGATATTGATAGTGATATTATCAATTAAGCGCGCCTTACCAAGCCATGCGGAAACCAGTAAAACCAACTCCTTAGAACCCGTATCTGCGACTGATAAATCTGATGCGTTGCGAATTTCAAAATAATCCGTATTAAAACCCTGATCATTCAGTGCCTTAATACTTTCATCCTGTAGCGCAATGTAATCTCTTTCCCCATTCATAATTTTCTCGCGAGCTTGTTGCATTTGCTGATACAACTTTGGGGCTATTTCATTACGCTGCTCATCATTCAGATAGTTATTACGTGAACTCATTGCCAAGCCTGTTTCTTCTCTGGCTGTGGGTGCGGCAATAATCTCAACACCAAAATCTAAATCACTTGTCATACGACGAATGAGCATTAACTGCTGGAAGTCTTTTTCTCCAAATACTGATATATGAGGACGTACCAAATTAAAAAGCTTGGCAACAATTGTTGCCACACCAGAGAAATGCCCTGGGCGAGAATCACCTTCTAAAATATCACTAATACCATCCACTTCAACACGTGCGGCACTTCCCGCAGGATACATTTCCTCAGCAGTAGGAAGAAAAACCAAATCAACGCCCTCCGCCTTTAACAGAGCCAAATCACTCTCAAGCGTACGCGGGTAAGCTGCCAAATCCTCAGCTTTATCAAATTGAGTAGGGTTAATAAATATTGATACAACAACACGATCTGCTACTTTTTTAGCTTTACGAACCAGTGATAAATGACCTTCATGCAAATTACCTAGCGTAGGGACAAACGCTGTTTGTTCGTTTCTTGCTTGATAACCGCGCATTACTACTCTTAGTTCATCTTTATTATTTGCTTGTAACATGAAAATAGGCCTTTGATTTTATTAAATATAAATACTGCCACCCCCCTACTTTAAGGGGGTTTTATTAGTATTTGAGATTAAAAGAAACACTGATCATCTGTAGGGAAAGATACATCACGCACGGCATCGACATATGCCTTAATTGCCTCAGGGATATTTCGACCTTCTTTTAAGAAGTTTAATGAGAATTTTGGTGCCAGACTGGATATACCAATCATATCCTGTAATACAAGCACTTGCCCATCACAGGCTCGACCCGCACCAATACCAATCGTAGGAATCTCTAGCTCTGCCGTTAATTGTTGTGCCAAATCGACAGGAACACACTCCAGAACAACCGCATCAGCACCTGCATCCTGAAGCGCAAGTGCATCAGACAGCATTTGCTTGGCAACCGCATCTTCTCTGCCCTGAACTCGATACCCACCAAGCTTATGAACTGTTTGAGGCGTTAACCCGATATGAGCACATACGGGAACCCCATGTCGAGTCATATAACGCACCGTATCAAGCTGGGCTTCTCCACCTTCTAACTTGACAATATGTGCGCGACCTTCCTGCATTAAGCGTGCCGCATTGACAATCGCCTGATCAGGATTGGTATAACTCATAAAAGGTAAATCAGCCATGACCAAAGCACGCTTGGTTTGTGGCTCAACAGATTTGGAATGATAAATAATGTCATCAACACTGACTGGTACGGTGGAGTCATGACCCTGCATGACCATTCCTAGCGAGTCTCCGACAAGGATCACATCAACACCTTGTTCATCCACAATGCGCGCAAAACTTGAATCATAGGCCGTTAAAGAAACAATTTTCTCTCCCTTAGATTTCATTTCACGAATAGTCTTTACGGTAACTCGGTTAGGCATGATCAAACTCCATAATATTATTTTTTTCTGTGTCAGATAAATGAGCAATACAGTCTTGTATTGTTGTTGATTGATTAATCATCAAATCATCTTTAGATTCTTTAAGTAAATCACGCAGTGGATACAAAACAAACGAACGCTCACAAATTCTGGGATGAGGAACGGTGAGACGCTTTGTGTTGATTTTTTCATTACCATAGAAGAGCAAATCAAGATCAAGGGTTCTTGCTCCCCAACGCTTAACACCTTCTCGCACTCTATCATTATCATTTTCGATTTTTTGCATTACATCAAGTAAGGACTCAGCATCCAATGTGGTTTCTATAGAAACGGCAGCATTAAGATAATCTGGTTGGTCTTGAGGGCCGTGAGGCTTGCTTTTGTAGAAAAGGGATGTAGTGAGGTTTGAAATATCAGGATGAGTAGTTAAGTCTGAAATAGCTTGCTGTAAATAGGAAAAAGAATCACCCATATTACTGCCCAAGGCGATATAACAACGTACTGCTTTTATAGTATTTTCAGGCATTGACTCAATGGGTACTCTACTTGTTTTTACACCGTTTTTTTCTACTTTTAAACTTTTTAGAGGAGGCAGACAAGCACATTGCCTTTTTTTCTTCAGCATCCACTTCCTGAATTAATGTCCACCAATCACACTCTTCTTCTGGCAATTCGCCAGCACGTACTCGTAGGCACATAAAATCATAAGCTGCACGAAAACGCTTATGCTCTAAAAGCCTTAATACTTTTCTTTCATTTTTAAAGGCAAACAAGCCTTGCAATGTCCAAATTTCACGCGTCATATTACTAAAGCGTCGAGGTACCGAAATACATTTAATTTGTTCTGCAAAAGCATCAGAAGCAGCCAAGTGCATAGATTGTAATGGCGGATTACCAAGCTCTCTATACATAATCGAACCTTCTCGCACTTGTTTCCATAACATCACGGCAAACAAAAAGGCAGGCGTCACAGGCATATCTGCCTTGATTCTTTTATCTGTATTGGCGAGTGCGGCATAAATAAGTTTGATGTAAGTGCCTTCCTCACCATTCTCATCAAAATCTTCGGCAAGGGTTTTTTCAGCCTGAGGAAACAAGTATTTTAACAGGTGATACTCACGTAATAGTTCCAGAGTTTTGATTGCCTGACCACTATGAAAAAGCTTTAAAGTTTCATCAAACAAACGGGCGGGGGCAATATTACCAAGTAAGAAAGCAAGCTCTTTTATTGGTGCTTCTGATTTTGGCTCGATACTCAAATTCAGCTTTGCGGCAAAACGAATCGCACGAATCATTCTTACCGGGTCTTCACGGTAACGAACCGCAGGGTCACCAATCATTCGTAATTGACGTTTTTCCAAATCATCCATTGCACCAACAAAATCAAGTACTTCACCTTTTTGTAAATCATAGAAAAGTGCATTAATACTAAAATCTCGACGACAAGCATCTTCTACGACAGTACCGTACACATTGTCGTGGATAATACGTCCATGCTGACCTACCTGCCCTTTATCACTATTATCATGAGGGGCGCGGAATGTGGCGACTTCAAAGTACTCACGACCAAAATGAACATGCGCCAATCTAAAGCGTCGTCCTATAATTCGGGTAGAGGGAAGTACTTCTTTTACCTGCTCTGGCGTGGCGTTGGTCGTAATATCAAAATCTTTGGGATGAAAACCCAAAAGTAAATCACGTACCCCTCCGCCGACCAAATAGGCCTCGTAGCCTGCATCGGTTAAAGACTTTAATATTGTACGGGCTTTTTTATCAATTTCCCGAGGATTAATACCATGCTTAGTTGCGGGAATTTTGGTGACAGAATTCATTTTTTATCTATTTTTTTGAGCTATGAAAAATGACGGCAATCTTAACATATTAAGTCTCACTCATTAGCAAAAACATTATGTAAACTAGGTAAATGATCATCTTAGCTTAAAAATTAAACAGTTTAAGTACCATAATATGCCTTAACATCATTTTATAATACCTACTCAAACCAATGCCACCCACCCCCCTACTTATGGGCAGTTTTTTCTTCATTAAAATCTAGGTGTTGATCAACAATATTCTGCTTTTCTTTATAATACTACGCAATCCAGTAACGCAGTGATTCACCACCCTCTGTATTATTATACCGCAATGCTTTTGCCCCATTTTCCTTCAGTACGTTAACACTCGCCTGTTTTTCTCACTCATAGCGTCTACCTTTAAATACTGTCGTCGCCTGTCCTGCAATACTCACTCTGCTTCCTGCTAATTCAAGCTGCAATGCTCCACCACGTTTGGATAACTGTCGTGCATTCATTTGAGTTTTGCCTAATCGTTCACCCCAAAAAGGAGCGAGCGAACAATGTGTTGACCCTGTGACTGGGTCTTCATTAATTCCAACATTTGGACCAAATACCCGAGAAACAAAGTCAACTTCATCTCCTCTGGCGGTTACAATTACACGTTCAGCAGATAAAAGCTCTAACTGAGGTATATACGGGCTTAAATTTCTGAGTATGTCTTCACTCTCTACTTCTACCAATAAATCTTTACCTGTTTGATAGATGTTGAGAATGTCACAGCCCAAAGCCATTTCCAAACCTACAGGCTCTTTACACTTAGTTGCAATCTGCTGTGGAAAATCAAGACTAATTAAAGCATCACGCTGTGTGGCTTTCAGCTCACCACTCAATGTAGAAAAATGAATAACATGAGTGTTCGTAACAAAACCTTCCGACCACAAAATATGCGCTGTGGCTAAGGTTGCATGACCACATAAATTAACTTCTGTAGTGGGAGTAAACCATCTTAAAGCATAGCGAGGAGTACAATGAGATTCAGTAATTTCTTTAACAAAGGCTGTTTCAGGTAGATTCATTTCCTCTGCAAAATGTTGCATCCACTCATCACTCTGCTCAGAGTCTTTAGGAAGGATACACACCACCGCAGGATTACCATGAAATATTTTATCGGAAAATGCATCAACCTGAAAAATAGTAGTCATTACTATAACCTTAGTTAGTTCTTGAGGTTTTTATTTGCATTTTTCTCGTGACAGCAATCGCAAGTACAACGGCAATTGCAAAGCAATAGGTAATAAAATCTATCTGCTCATTTAGTAAAAGGATTGAGGCAAAAATACTTAAAAAGGGCTGAAGTAATTGTGTTTGACTTACTCTGGCAATTCCACCCAATACCAAGCCCCTATTCCAAAGAAAAAAACCAAACAACTGACTGACAAATGCCAAATATAAAAAGCCAAGCCACATATTAGAGGGAATATCAGAAAAGCTTACTGGCTGAAAAAGCCACGAAGTAATCAAAGTGTACGGCAAACCGACAATATTCACCCAGCAAATTACTTGCCACCCACCTAGCTCTCTTGAGATTTTACCGCTCATTGCATAACCAAAGGCGCCTAAAAGGCTAGCAATCACAAGATAGATATCACCAATATGTACTTTCATCCCACCCTGCAATAGTGAATAAATAACCACCAATGCAGCACCCACACTTGCTGCTACCCAAAAACCTTTGCTTGGTCTTTCGTTTGATAAAATAACAGCAAATATAGCCGTCATTAGTGGCAATAAACCAATAACAACACTGCCGTGTGATGCAGGGACGGTTTGCATCGCTAATGCTGTAAAGACAGGGAATCCTGCAATAATGCCTAAGGAAGTTAATAACAATTGTTTTATTTGACTCAGCGTAGGAAGCGATTGCCTAAAAATAATTAAAATAGGAATCGCAAGCATTGCTGCAACAACAGAACGCCCCATTCCAATAAAGATAGGATCAAAATAAGGAATAATTAAGCGATTTACCGGCAACGTTAAAGAGAATAGTACAACACCCAAGAATCCTAGAAACATGCCTTTATTCGTATTCGTTTCAGTATCACTTACTGAAGTATTTGATAATGTACGCTTGCTCTGCATATAAATAACCGTATTAGCCAGTAGGAAGTTTATTCATGCTTTAACACAAATAGATATTACCGATGAATATACCCTTGTGTTATATTCGAATACAGATTCAGTTTTCGATTATTGATACAGTACAGTTTTTTAAAATAAAATCTGTGCTTTTTATCCCACCCAGCCTATAGAAACGAAATGACTACTCGCTATCAACAAGTGGCTGATTATATCAGCGAACAAATTAACAATGAGTTACTTCGAGCAGGGGAGAAAATTCCCTCTGTGCGCCAGTGCTCAAAAGAAATGGGATTGAGTATTTCGAGTGTTATTCGTGGTTATGAATTACTTCAAGACCAAATGTTGATAGAACCGCGCCCGCAATCAGGGTTTTATGTACGCTCTCAATTTGAAAGAAGTAATCCACCTGAAATTAGCCAGCCTATTGCTGAACCCTCAGAGGTTAATATTGACTCTCTTGCCGTCACCTTATTGCAAACAACGCAAGATGAAACTGTAATTCAACTAGGTACAGCTCCTCCTTTTACTGATGTGGCTTCAGTAAAAGCACTCAATCGCATAATGGCCAAAATAATCAGAGAGGACGCTAATATTGCGGATTATGATCCGCCACCGGGTAATAAAGACCTAAGACGACAAATTGCCAGACGCATGATAAATGCAGGAATAAAGACACACCCTGACGATATTGTAATCACCACGGGCTGTCAGGAAGCCGTCACCCTATGCCTAAGAGCCATCACTAATGCAGGGGATACCGTTATCGTGGAATCACCCAGTTATTTTGGAACACTAAAAGCCATTGAATCTTTAGGTTTAAAAGTCCTTGAAATACCGACTCATGCAGAAAAAGGAGTGAGCCTAAGTGCGTTACAAGACGCTATTACACAATGGGATATTCGTGCCTGCATACTCACACCAAATTTCAGCAACCCTCTTGGTTATGTAATGAGTGATGAAAAAAAACTAAAGCTCAGAAACCTACTTAAAACAGCCAGTATCCCACTCATTGAAGACGATATTTATGCAGAACTGAGTTACAACACACAACGCCCCAAAGCAATAAAAGCCTTTGATGAAACAGGAGAAAACAGCAATGTATTACTCTGCTCGTCATTATCCAAGTCACTATCACCTGGCTTGAGAATTGGCTGGGCAATTCCTGGCAAATGGTTAAACCAAGTCACCCAATTAAAAGTATGTAACAGCATGGCAGGCGCCACTGTCCCAGCCAAAACTGCCGCACGCTATCTCGAATTAGGTATTTTTGATCGTCATTTAAGGCAAATGCGTCGCCATTATAAAAACCAACGAGATTATTTTCTTCATCTCGCAACAGTACATTTACCTAAAAATATTAGACTGACTCATCCCGAAGGTGGCTACGTAATCTGGTTAGAGCTGGAGAAGTCTATTGATAGCATGAAATTATATAAAGGTGCCAGACGAAACAATATCAGTATTGCACCCGGCCCTTTGTTCTCTGTCAGTGGGGAGTATAAAAACTTTATCCGCATCAATTACGGCAGAGCATCTAAAGAACAACTAGAAAAAGCCATGATTCAACTAGGGCGACTCATCAGTCATTATTAAATGAGACCTCTTCGTCAATAAGGTCTCTAATTATCGTGAGCCTTCTAATAGTAAAAGCCACCCCCCTACTTTCAGGCACTTTTTTACCATTCCCACTTATCTGATCCATTTGATAGATCGTTGATACTCCACTAAACTTTGCGCAACAAATAAAAACTAAAATAATAATGATAAAAAATAACCGTCTCGTTCATCTTGTTCTCTTTCCCTTACTGATACTATCGCACTCAAGTCATGCCGATGAAGTGAATAAAAAAGAAGTGTATTCCTACCAGTCTAAGAACGGTACGCCCGTATTTACTGATAGGCACCCCGTTAAAAATAAACAGTATAAAACACAGACAATAGAAACAAATGCCCCAGTGCCTAATAACCATACTGTCACTCACTACACTTATTCTACTCAAATTAACAACATTCAAACGATTGTTAATACAAACGAATATGTGGATAAAAAGAAGCAATACAGTAAAAAGAAAACCACAGGAAAGCACAGTTTAAAGCGCTGTCAGCGCTACAAAGAAAAACTCGATCATTATTCAGACAAGATGAGAGGGGGTTACAAAAATACTGAATACAAAAAACTGGAAAAAAGCCGCAAGAAATACAAAAATTTACTTTTTAAACATTGTGATACAAAAACATTTAGAGAATAAGGTCGCTTATACGAAAAAGCCATATTTAAAACAAGCTAAAGCCACCCCCCTACTTTCAGGGGGTTTTCTTGCTTAACAACTCTGCGTCAAAAGGTGCATTAAAATTAAACGGTAAGCTCTGTACCATCTAATGGACATATAATGACCTTGCTCACTTCTACATCATCAGGGAATTTCTGTGCAGAAACCCATACCTGATTAATGACACTACTGACTTCAGGTAACGCACGCAATGTTGCATTGGTTCGCAGTTGATCAAAGAAAGCAAAAGGCTCATCGAGAAATATAAACTGTCTTTCATTACCTGAGTTCTTTGCTAATTCTTCAGACATAGCAATTCTTAATGCCAACATCACCTGACGTTGAGTACCAGAAGATATTTCATCAAAATCCATATAGTCATGCTTTTCATCAGAATATATTTGCACGGTAAAATCTTCCGCAATCTGAACTTTGCTATAACGACCTTCTGTAAATTTAGGCAAGGTACTGGCTGAAATATCCAGGATATTTTGATTGAATAATGCCACAGAGTCTTTTGCGGCACGTTGCATTAAGCCAATGGAAATATTCTGTATTTCAATACTGCATTTACACTTATCAACCACTTTATGTAAGCCCTGTAAGGTTGAGCGCAAGCTACCTGCCTTATCAGAACGCTCTTTTTCTTTATCAATATCGATAAGTAATTCTTTTCCAAGGTCTTCAATTTCACCGTCTTGCTTTTTAAGAGAGTCTGTCAACCTTGTAACAGCAGCAGTAATTTCTTCAACATCAGCATTATAATCAGTAGTCATCTCAGCTAGCTGAGAAAGATTATTAAACTGCTCTCTAGGAGGAAGAATTTGTAACGTAGAAGGTTCTTCTTTTCTTGCATGTAGCATTTGCACAACACGCTCAGGTAATAATGTTTCAACCAATGTTGTTACATACAGATGACCCTTTTGTAATGAACCAGAAAAGCCCTGTGCCTCCTCGTTTAATCTCACCATGGTTGAGCGAGAACTCTTGCGCACAATCATCGTAATCAAGTAAACCACTGAGGCAATAATTACACTGGGTAAAAGCCAGTTCTCTGCCATAGAGCTATACATTGAAATCATTTCTTCACTGACAGAAGAAGGTAATTTCGCCAATAACGGCTCCTTAAAATAAGTATTTAAAATCCACAAAATCCATAAAATAAAGGTAATAGGGAAAAATAATTTACCCAGAAAAGAAAAAATACCGTGAGCTTTTTTTGCACGATGAAACGCACCGTAGTTTTCTGAGTACAGTTCACCATTTTCATTCAAATGACCAACTAATTTCTCTCTATCAGATTGCTCATTACCCAGTGTTTCCTCCGCATCAATTAATTCTGGCAACCACGTCTCGTCCAGTTGAATAGCGTCTAAGTCAGCCTGAGTTGATTCAACTTCTGGCATTAATTCATTAATGGCATCTTCATTCTGAAGGTTTGATTTTTCAAAATCATCAGTTATCTGGGCATAAGCCCCAATGCCTGCCATTTGTTTTATGGTATTACTCTGTGGGTCTGGGGAGGTAAGTTCTCTTTGAGCTAAATAAAACGAATTGGCAAAGGCATCATAATCAAACCCTAGAATTTTAGGCAAAACATCAGCCACTTCATCCACGTTATCGAGTTTATTATTTTCCTCATTTCCATTCAGCTTTTGTAACGATGCTGTTGTTACCCCTTTTTGATCAACACTTCGGGTCAGTTCATAGGTATCATCATCACCTGAGATAAAGTGTATTGTTACCTCTGCAATATCTGAGCCCCAAGAAACGAGCTTTTCCAGATGGTCTTCATCAAGAAAGAAAGTTCTGCCGAAAAGCGCAAAACAGATAGACTCACCTATACTGGTTTTTCCTGACTCATTTGAGCCAGACACCGCGATAACACCTGATTCAGGAATATCGGTAACTTCAAGCTTGTGAAATTTTCGAAAATTAGTGGCAAGTATGGATTTAATCAGCATGGAATAACTCCTCCACTGACACAGAGTCATCTAATTTTTGCAGTACCAGCTTAATCGCATCTTCATACTTATCGATATCAAAATCTTCTTTCTTCGACTGCTCTTTTACATCTTCTTTGCAGAATTTAGCAAACCGTTTTGCAGCACCTCTTACGCTATCTGTCTTTAACCAACGCAGTTCAAATTCAGCCGCCATGTAATGTCTCCAATTAGCAATCTACAAGAATAATGCCCAGATTAATCGGACAAATCATACCCATTGTAGTGAAAATAAATAAAAATACAAACAGCAATAAAAAAGCCTCTAACAACACGGTTGCTAGAGGCTTTTTGAATAGCTAATAAAGGAAGACTACCCTTTCATATTATTAAAAAATTCTTCGTTGGTTTTAGTCTTTTGTAACTTATCAAACAAGAATTCCATTGCCTCAACTTCTTCCATAGGATGTAGGAATTTACGCAATATCCACAGGCTTTGTAGCTCATCGTCTCCCACCAATAATTCTTCACGACGTGTACCAGAACGATTTACATTAATTGCAGGATATACACGTTTCTCGGAAATTTTACGATCTAGATGTAATTCAGAATTACCTGTGCCTTTAAATTCTTCATAGATTACTTCATCCATTTTAGAACCAGTGTCTATCAACGCAGTGGCAAGTATAGTTAAGCTTCCCCCTTCTTCCAGATTACGCGCAGCACCAAAGAAACGCTTGGGACGATGTAGTGCATTCGCATCCACACCACCAGTTAATACTTTACCTGATGAAGGCACGACGGTATTGTAGGCACGAGCCAAACGAGTAATCGAATCCAGCAGGATAATAACGTCTTTTTTATGTTCAACCAGACGTTTAGCTTTCTCGATAACCATTTCTGCCACTTGTACGTGGCGTGTTGCTGGCTCATCAAATGTAGAAGAAACGACTTCGCCTTGAACCATGCGAGACATTTCTGTTACTTCCTCTGGACGCTCATCAATAAGGAGAACAATCAAGTGTGCATCCGGCTGATTGGTTGCGATGCTTTGGGCAATATTTTGCAGCATCATTGTTTTACCCGCTTTCGGTGGAGCGATGATTAAACCTCGTTGCCCTTTGCCGATAGGAGCGACAATGTCAATTACTCGGGCAGTAATATCTTCAGTACTACCATTCCCGCGCTCCATACGCATTCTCTCATCAGGGTGAAGTGGCGTCAGATTTTCAAATAATATTTTATTACGTGCATTTTCTGGTGGCTCGGTGTTAATTGTATCTACTTTAAGTAGCGCAAAATAACGCTCACTATCTTTTGGTGTACGTATTTTACCCGCAACCGTATCACCTGTTCTTAAACCAAAACGGCGTATCTGGCTAGGTGATACATAAATATCATCTGCTCCAGCAACATAATTACTATCGCTGGATCTTAAAAAGCCAAACCCATCCTGTAATATTTCTAAGACACCATCGCCATAAATATCGTCGCCTTCTTTAGCTGCTGCTTTTAAAATGGCAAAGATTACATCTTGTTTACGAGCACGAGACATCCCATCAACACCTTTTTCTTTGGCAATGGCGAGGATTTCAGGAGGTGTTTTTTGTTTTAGTTCAGTAAGGTTCATAGGTGAAATAATAAGATAATTTAGAATAAGGTTTAGATAAAAGAATAGTTACTTTAGATTTAATATCATTATTCGTGTCAGTACATAAGATCGATTGATTGAATTCTATCAAGAGAATTGAATGAAAGAATTTATTTACGATATGAAATTTTAAAAATGAAATAATAAATTTATTATTAAGTGTTTAATTTAAAAAATATGCTTATAAATTTTTTGCCTGAAATGGCAAAACAAGGAGTACTGTCTCGAACAACTGATGTAAAGGTATCACGTGAAAAAATATTAGTCCAGCTTTAAGAGACCAGCTGGACTATGAAAAAAAGTAATTAAATGTTTTGATCTAAAAATGCCGTTAATTGTGATTTATTTAATGCACCCACTTTCGTCGCTGCTACTTCACCATCTTTAAATAGCATGAGTGTTGGAATGCCACGAATACCATATTTAGGTGGAGTATCACCGTTATCATCAATATTTAACTTAGCAATCGTCACTTTTCCTGCATATTCTGTTGCCAATTCTTCAAGGATAGGGGCAACAGACTTACAAGGACCACACCATTCCGCCCAATAATCAACTAAAACGGGGGTGCTACTCTTTAAAACATCTTGTTCGAATGAATCATCACTCAGGTTTACAATACTCACTTTATTTGCTTCTCCAACGCTATATTTTAATTGTAGATGTCATTAATTATCAGGTCTATTTGAAATAATTCAAGTCCAACCTTTCGATAAACCAATAAAAAGAAATACCTGCAATAAACAAAGATACTGGAATAGATATCACTGCTCTATACCAGTGCTTTTTACCAAACCAAACACCAACGAGTAGAAATGCTATCAAAATAACAGTCAACTGCCCAATTTCCACACCGAGGTTAAAACTAATTAATGCTGTAATAAATGCAGATTCTGGCATTCCAAAATCTGCCAAGACGCCCGCAAACCCTAAACCATGCAACAAACCAAAGAGAAAAACCAATAACAAACGATGGTTATGCAGATGTTTAGAAAAAACATTTTCTATCCCTACATAGGCAATAGATAAGGCAATTAAAGGCTCAACAATATTTGCAGGCAAATCGATAACACCATTTATCGCTAAGCCTAAAGTCATCGTATGAGCCACAGTAAACATGGTTACTTGTAACAGCAAGGGCTTAAAAGAAACAGCAAAAAGAAATAAGCCCAAAATAAATAGAATATGATCCAAGCCTTTTGGGAGAATATGCTCAAACCCTAATTTCATATAAGACAAAATAGTTTGATGGAGTGGTTTATCCGCAACTATCTCTGTTAATGACATAGGCTCACTCGGTTTGTCATTTTTCAACCATTGCCATTGTGACCAGTGGTACTCATGCTTAGACTCATTTATTTGCTTTAAACGCACCGCATTATCACCAAATGCTGCTGGGTAATACCATGTCATAGAAGTCGCTCGTTCACTCACTGCCCCAGAAAGCTCAATCACACTTATTCGAGGAACTTTGGTATACCCTGGTTCTGGAATATCTATTCGTTTAAAAATTAAATTTACGCTATTTTTATCTGTATCTAATAAACGAATCTGCTGTAGGAATACAGGCTTAAATTTTTCAAATTCAACTAACAATTTATCTGCCTGCATTTTCCGCAAGACATCATACTCATCCGCATTGGGTGCATCTTGAGTATTTTTATAGCGTCCATCTATACCTGTCAATAAGGCTTCAATACTGGCACGAATCTCAATAGTTACCTGCCCTTTCTCATTAATAATAATGTCTATTAATGCTGGCTTGACTACATCAGCACGTGCCGCCGATGCTAGTAAAAGAAACAGAACTACAAATAAGTAACAAAAAATGTATTTTATAGAGAAAATCATTAAATCTTGAGCAGGCTAAAAAGATTAAAAGATAATCATAAATAGATATAAAAAAACCGAGTTAAACTCGGCCTCTTTGTATTCTACGTATTCCAAACGCTTCATTTAGAAACGTGGACCCGCTGTTTTAGCCAATTCAGCTTGCTTCAATGATTCTTTGCTTTGTTTTACAACAATATTTGCCAGTTTAATGGCTTTCTTTTTTTTACCTTCTTTTGCTAAAGCCTCTGCTTTTTTTATCATTTTCCCCATGTCACGCCATTCCATACCTACGGCACTGGCTTCCTTACGAGCTTTCTTTGCTGCATCAATTGCATCTTGAACTTCACCCGCCATCACTACCGAGCTCAAACTGAACACTAATGCTGCTAATAAAATTTTAAACTTCATCAATAACTCCAGTAATTGTTTGATTTACTTTCTGGCACCCGGACCATTGAACTCAAGACCGTTTGACATAACTGCCTGAAAATACTCCAAAGCTTTATACTCATCACTTTGAGCTTTAAAAGGCTTTGCTCTAATATTTTTATTACAGCCACCATATCTGCGATGCAAAGTACCCATACTGCCCCACTTACTTCTAAAAACTGGAAAATGTGTAGGATGACCTAACGCAGGGCTCAACAACTCACTACGAATTTTACGATTAACATTGTATACATGACAATCAGCACACGCTAAATTTAATTGGCCACGTTTCGCGTAGAAAAATTTCTTTCCTTTATCGTACCAAGCTTTGGCTTTTTTAGTTTTTGGCTGAACATCAACCTTAGTTCCACGACCTGCATAGGCGATATAGGCAGAAACCGCCGTAATATTCCCTTTTTTCCACTTATAGGGTTTCTCTCCGTTATCAGTTAGACACTTATTAATATCACCTTCTAAGGTTACAACAGTATCTTTAGCTTCATCATGGTACGGGTACTTTGCACGCGTTCTACTAATATCTTCCCCAAAACAACTCTCAAATGTTTTACCATTTTTAAAAGGTGTTTCCCAAAGTTCAGAACCTATATCTATCGCAACTTCATACGGTGGAAACTCTTCAATCTCTTCCCACTGGCTACGTGCATCTGCATCTAATGCATATACACCATTTTGAAATTCCTCAAATTTTACATCTGGTAAGGCTTTTTTAAAGTAGTTTCTAAATGCTTCCGTATCTTCAGCCGGCGTTGAAGCCTGAGCCAAAAAAAGGGGCAAAATAACCACAAACAAAACCCCCGATGTAATCAGTTTTTTCATTTTCTCCTCCTAACTTACATACAAAAGCCTCAGTTATTTTTTCTTTTTCTTCTTTTTACCCACTTCCTTTTCGATTGAATCCGTTTTACCCGTATTGTCTGTCCAAGTAAGTTTTACTTTATCACCTTTAGCTCCCGCATATTTAAATGAGATAAATGGATTTTTGGAAATAGAACCGCTCCAATCAGCCATTAATAACGTTTTGCCATTAGCCTCGACTTTTACTTCAGTAATATAATGCGCAGGAATTTTTTTACCCGTTTTCTGGTCTTTGCGTAGACCCGTTTCCATTGGGTGATTAATCAAGGCTTTTACCGAAACCTTGCCATCTTTTTCTTTTGTACGTAGTTTAATTGTAGACTTTGCCATAATATTAGCCTCCACAGCCGCCTTTAGTTACTTTGACCTTAGTTTTTGCTGTATAAAATGTATCGCCTGCTTTCACAAGAGCAATAACATCGGTTGTTTTACCCATCTTAAAGCGTGATTTAATTGCAGCCTCTACTCCTTCACTAATCACATAACGTGCAGCAAATGGTATTGGATTTTCAGCAATTAGAGAGATAATTTCAGTCGTACCCTCAATTTCAGATGTTACACCCACAGGCACTACTGCACCATTTTCCGCAATTTCTGGGGCTTTAATTTTGATTTTGTCTGACTCTTTTACTTTAGCATCACCCACAAGCAGAGATATGATTTCATCGACTGACTTTGCTTTAGATAAATCAGCTCCCGTGATAGTAGTGGCAAACACGTTACTTGAGCCAAGAATACCGGAAGTAGCAGCAACGCCCACAGCACTCACTATCAATGTGTTTTTTAAAAAACTTCTACGTTTCATTTTAATTCCTCTTATTTAGGTTAAATTTGCTCTATGATTAAACAAACTAAGCCCCCCTCACAATAAATTATAGGCTATATACAAATTCTGTAATTAAATCGATTTCTTTATCCGTCAATATGCCATGTGAACCAAAGGGAGGCATAATGGTATGAGGGTTTTTGGTACGCGCATCTGAGATTTGTGCTCTCAAGACAGCTTTATCAGGGAAACGAACTTTCATAGCAATCAAGGGTGGACCAATATTTCCTGGTTGTTCACCATCTGCTATTACATGACAAGCCAAGCAGTTACCTTTTTTGATAGCAAAAGCCAGTTTCTTACCTTTTTCGAGAGTACCTTTTTCATCTGCAATTGCCATTGATGATGCTCCCAATACCCCTATTAACGCCAATACAGGTGTAATAACTGATACCTCGCGAAAGTACTTTCGCATTTTTCACCTCCTGGTTACTTAAACTATCTCTAAACTTTTTTAATTATTATGGTTGGAATTTCGGGGTGTAGAGTCAGTATAAACATTGCCTAAATACGTATAGATTTATACCCAATAACCCAACAAAATGTTCTTAAATTATTATCAACCCTACTTAAAGGATAGCTCATTAAAAAAATAGTTGTTTTTAATAGGCTATTTTCCGTTTTATGAACTCAACCACTATGCACTGAAAGTGCATAGGTTGTTCTTGGACTGAAAGTCCGATACTATTCTAAAATCATTTTATCACTATCCTTATTGGAACGTGAACGATGATGCTCTAAATATTCTTGAACCATATCCTCAGTTATATTCCCCGTAGACCAAACGCCATAACCTATTGCCCAAAAA
>PDWI01006434.1_pt1 | contig 19656 bp, 16 predicted proteins | sample 1430891 | NCBI WGS metagenome assembly PDWI01 (sample SAMN01162508, study PRJNA174530) | Oral metagenome, whole genome shotgun sequencing project. | biome: Marine environment; feature: Marine mammal; material: Swab sample of the gingival sulcus; isolation source: swab sample of gingival sulcus...
TAGGTAATTTGCTTGAACTTGGTTGTGGAAATGGAAAATTTACTAAAATTATAGCTGAAAATTGTAAGTCTATTCTTGCTACGGATATTTCAGAAAATATGCTGAGTATTGCAAAGCAAAAGTTAGCTAGTCTTCCAAATATAAGAATCGGCAAAAGTGATTGTTATAATACAGGTTTACATAATGAATCTTATGACACAGTTTTTATGGCTAATTTAATTCATATTGTTAATAATCCCGAAAAGGTTATTTGTGAAACATATAGGATTTTAAAAGATAATGGAAAACTAATAATAGTTTCCTATACATTGCATGGAATGTCATTTATTGCAAAATTAAAATTGATTTTTAGGTATTTTAAATATTTTGGTAAGCCACCTAAATTGACCAATTTTTCTGTAACAGAAATACGAAATATAGTAAAAAAGTACAATTTTGAAGTAGATGAATTAAAATTGATAGGTAATGAAATGAGTAATGCCATATTTTTAGTTGCACGAAAAAAATAAAAATCACAAATTATAAAACAGCACCTCTCAATGTGTAAAAAGAAAAGAAAACACTGCTCTTACACACTAAATCGCTTGAAATACTATAATCGCCTTCTAAACTCTGAGCAAACTATCGAGGTAGCAATAGCGACATTTAGAGACTCAGAGGTGTAAGTTTCAGTCGAAAAATTTGGAATCGTAATACGATGATTCACAAATCTTTCTACCGTATCAGAAATACCACTACCTTCGTTGCCCATCACCACTACCCCACTCTTTTGCAACGGATAATTATATATATTTTCACCATCAAGGAAAGTTCCGTAGATATTTACATTGTGCCTTTGTGCTTTGCTCAAAAACGCTTCAATGTCGGTGTATGTTATAGTTACATTAGCCAATGCACCCATAGTAGATTGCACCACCTTGGCGTTGAACATATCTACCGTCTTCGGTGAACAGACAATATCTTTTATGCCAAACCAATCGGCAAGACGAATGATTGTACCAAAGTTCCCACTATCTTGTATGTCCTCTAAAACAAGTGTCAAGCTATTGTTTAGTCGTTCGATTGTTATTTCTGTTGCTTTTTTTTGATAAAAAACTGCCAAAAAACCATTTGGCGTAGATAGAGACGACACCTTTTTCATATCATCGGCACTATCTACCTCAAAATACTCTTCGGCTACAATGCTATTAGCAACTTTACACTCAGAGGGGCATATAAGATATTTACATCTAAAACTCTTGGAAAGGTCATTTATCAACTTTTCGCCCTCTGCGACAAACAAATTGTGTTTATCTCTATATTTTTTTGTTTTTAAAGAGTTTATAAATTTTATTTTAGGCTTTGACAACATTTTATATGATAATAAAAATTTTTAGACAAACTTACCTGCAAAGGTATAGTTTTTTGCTCAAAAAAATGTAATTTTGCAATTGTATTTTAAAATGACAATATATACCCACAAGTGAATAATTTTAAATTAATTTTTGTTGTATGCCTCATTTTTGTCTCGTTTTCGTGTTCGCTGACAAAATATGTGCCTCAAAATTCGTATCTACTCAATACCGCAAAAATAAAGCACAACAAATCTATCGTACCGTCATCTGACCTTGACAAATACATCATACAACGTCCTAACTCACTGATGCTTGGTATTATGCGTTTCAAACTATATTCATACTCTCTATCAGGCAAGGACTCTACAAAATGGCTCAACAGAGCCTTGAAAAGTTTCGGAGAACCCCCAGTGATATTGGACACTGCAATGATGACAGAGAGTTGTGAGGCTATACAAAACAGGCTACACAACAAAGGCTATCTAAACGCCAAAGTCAGTGCTATGGTCAAACAAAAAAAAAGACGAAGCAATGTGGATTATATAATTGATTGTGGCGATTTGTATAAAATAAGAAAACTATCGTTTGATATTCCCAACGACTCTGCACAGCAAATAATCTCTCAACAGTACGATTCCACATCTTTAATCCACAAGCAATTTGACATCGAACTGCTCAACAATTTACGCAACAACTTAACTTTTCTTTTTCGCAAAGAGGGCTTTTTCAATGTCCAAAAAGAGATGTTTGTCTATCACGCCGACACTTCAAATCTGCACAAAGAGATAGACATAAAAATGATGTTACAACCAGAATATACCAATGACAGTTCTATTATAAACACTATTTTTACAAAAAAATATGTTGATAGCATAACTATCTATTGCAACGATATCGAAGATGAGGAAACAACAGACACCCGTACTATTGACTTTGACCATATATCGATAAACTATACTAACGGCAAAAAAATCTTTGTACCTCGATTTCTATCAGAAAAAGTCTTTGTGAAGACCAACACTCTATACAACGAGATGACAGTGGAGCGAACAGCAAATAATTTTGGTTATTTGGAGGCTATAAAAAATAGTACAATAAAGTTTGTAGAAAAAGATAATAATCGCCTAAACTGTACAATCAATATCTCTCCTGCCGACCGCTACAATTATAGTGTCGGTATAGACGGCAATACAAACTCTGGGGCGACTGTCGGAGTAGCAGCCAATGCGGGGTTTATGGATAGAAATATCTTTGGCGGTGCAGAGGTTTTCAAGGTAAATGGACGGATAGCATACGATTTATACCGAAAAGCAGATAGAAACTATAATAAGGCTATTACCATTGGATTGAATAGTGCTTTGACAGTCCCAAAACTACTTTTCCCTTACATAAAGGAGAGTTTTCGTTTCCGACACGGTGCCACTACTCACTTCTCTGCCAACTACTATTACCAAAAACACCCAGATTTCAGGCGTTCGATAGTAAATACTGTGGCAGGGTATCAGTGGCAGACCAAACAATCTCAATATAGAGTGGATTTGATTGATATGTCATATATCAAAGTGGATTCTGTATCACAAACATTCTTGGACAATAATCCCAATCTTCGTCCTACATTCCAAGACCATTTGGTACTAAAAACAGTTATATCATACGCAACTTCTAATCGCCGAAACAAAAATGATATAAGAGACTACTACTCTTTTAGAGGGAAGTTATCCTCTGGGGGCAACATACTCTACGCCCTCAACAATGTTTTGGCTTTACCTAAAAATGAGGACGGTCAATATACTGTACTAAAAGTGCCATTTGCTCAATTCATCAAAGGAGAAGTAGAGTGTTCATACTCTACATTTCTATCCTCTAAATTAAATATTGTTTGGCATTCGATATTTGGCATTGGCATACCATACAAAAACGCAAATGTGTTGCCTTTTGAGGAGCGTTTTTTTGCTGGGGGGTCAAACTCAATGCGTGGCTGGGACGCTCGTAGTCTCGGACCGGGACATTTCCACGCAAAAGATAATTACTACCTCTTACAAAATGGTGATATAAAATTAGAACTAAATGCAGAGGCTCGGCTTAAACTTTTTTGGGTGTTAGAAGGTGCTTTTTTTGTAGATGCAGGGAATATTTGGACTATAAAACAGTATAGCGAACAAAAAGGGGGAGAATATTCACTGGCAACCAACAAAATGTTTGATGAGATAGCATTAAATTATGGGGTAGGACTGCGATTCAACTTTGATTTCTTTCTCATTCGATTCGATTTAGGCATAAAATTATACGACCCACGATATGAAAATCCACAACAGAGGTGGGCTATATCCAAAGATTATGGAGGTGGAAAAGCAAATAGGATAGACCACTTTCTGTCGCCTCAATTTGCTATAGGATACCCTTTTTGATAATAATTAATTAACCACTTTTTTATAAAAATATGAATGTAAATTTTTCAGAAGACCTACAATTTTTGGCAGATAAAATTGTAAAAGGTAGCATAGAGATGGCTACAAACATTGTGATTGCTATTGTTATATATTTTTTAGGTAAAATAGCAATCAGACTAATTTTAAAGGCGTTAGACCGTATATTAGAAAAACGCAATATCGATAGTACTGTCCAGAAATTCACCAACAACATAGTGAATATATCTCTTAAAATAGCACTGTTTATTGCTATTATTACCACACTGGGTGTCAAGACGTCTGCTATCTTTGCTCTGATAGCGAGTACTGGTTTTGGTATAGGATTGGCTTTGAATGGCACACTTCAAAACTTCGCCAACGGCATTATAATACTCATATTTCGTCCATATAAAGATGGAGACTTTATAGAAGTCAATGGACAAATGGGGACTGTGAGGGATATTCAAATATTCTATACTATTATCATCACACCCGACAACAAGGTTGTATATATACCAAACGGCACTATGGGAACGGCTACTATGATTAACTACAACCAAGAGAAGATTAGACGTATAGACTGGGTGGTTGGCATAGACTATGGGGAGGACTTCGACAATGTAAAGCAAGTACTGATGTCAGAGATAGTCGATAAAGAGGATAAATTTTTGAAAGACCCAGCCCCACAAGTAGAGTTACGGGAACTAGCCGATTCATCGGTGAATGTTATGCTACGTTGTTGGGTACATGCTGAGGACTACTGGGACTTACATTGGGCTGTAAATCAACAAATATACAAATCATTTGCGAAACACAATATCAATATACCATTCCCACAACTTACGATTAGAAATAACTAAACGACTGAAAAAGCCTTTACTATCACTTTACAAGGGCTTTTTTTGTATAATCATTAAACCACAAAGTGAGAAGATTTTTTTTTGATACCAAGCAAATTGCAAGGATAATCCTCATCTACATCTGTTTTCTTGTTGTTCTACAAATTGTTGATTAGATAGTTTCTCAACCACTTCAATCTGTTCATCTAACATAAAATCAACATAAGACGTGTAATCTTCTGTTTCATAAAAATCCACCATTGCTTCACGATATTATCTTTAATAAGACTTTCTGTTTGTATTAAAGAAAATGTACTACCCTCAATTTTTCCAGAATAGTAACTCCATTGTATCGCAATATCTTGCATCTCTTTTTTCATACCACTGTAAGTAATTTATATACCGCAAAGATAAGTTTATGGGATTACTTGTAATTGTTCACCGCAGAGTTAAGTCTTTTTTTGTTTTCATTGTTTTTATTCTAACATCGTAGCAAAACAACTTCAAAGTTAGCAAAAAAACTGTTACTTTTGCAAAGATTCTTTTATTACCAATATTATGAAAAACAAGAAATCACCTTGGATTTGGATACCGACCCTATATTTTGCGGAGGGCATTCCTTATGTGGTCATCGCCACTTCTGTACTGGCGTTGATGTATCATAGTTTTGGACTATCCAACACCCAAAACACTTTTCTGACAAGTTGGCTCTATTTACCTTGGGTCATCAAGCCCCTTTGGAGTCCGTTTGTAGATATGTTTAGCACCAAAAGGAGGTGGATTTTGACGATGCAACTCATCTTGGGCATCGGGTTTGCGTTGGTGGCTTTTGTATTGCCCACCACGATATATTTTCAGACCTCTTTGGCACTTTTTTGGTTTATGGCTTTTGCATCCGCCACACACGACATATCCGCAGACGGATACTATATGTTAGAACTAGAAGATAGACAACAGTCGCTTTTTGTAGGTATCCGAAGTCTCTTCTACAAATTGGCAACCATCTTTGGCGAAGGTTTTTTAGTTATCATAGCTGGATATTTTGAAAAGACAACTAAAAACATTCCACTGTCATGGAGCATAGCTTTTTTTACACTATCAGGCATATTTTTTACAATATTCGTATATCACTGTTTTTATCTACCAAAAACAGAAACCGACACATCAAACACAAACATATCTACCAAAGAGGCTTTGACAAACTTTTTCAACACATTTATTCTCTTTTTTAGAAAAAAAAACATCATCACAGCACTATCTTTTATACTTTTATACAGAATCAGCGAAGCATTATTAATTAAAATATCACCTCTATTCCTCAAAGATACGATTGCCTCTGGCGGTCTTAATCTATCGACAATAGAGATAGGAGTGATACGAAATACGGTTGGCGTCATAGCACTGACCGTAGGGGGAATCTTAGGAGGCGTGGCTATCAGTAGAAAAGGATTAAAATATTGGCTTATGCCTATGGCAATGTGCATCACTATACCCAATTTAGTATATGTATATTTAGCATATTACCAACCTAGCAACCTCATTATTATCAATTCGACAGTAGCATTAGAGCAGTTTGGATACGGATTTGGATTCACGTCATATATGATGTATCTCATACGCTTTGTTGATGGAGAACACAAAACCTCACACTACGCTATATGCACTGGCTTTATGGCTCTGGGAATGATGTTGCCGGGTATGATTGCCGGTTGGCTACAAGAACTACTGGGAAGTTACCTAAACTTTTTTTTATTTGTAGTGCTATTGACAGTGCTTACTATTGCGGTCATTCCATTTGTTGACAATACGATTAAAAACGAATAAAAAAATGAGACTCATAATCATACGACACGGTGAGACGAAGGCAAACATCAAAAGAGTTTGTCAAGGGCAGACACACGGCAGCCTCAACGATAATGGATTAGCACAAGCAATCGCCTTGGCGACACGACTTAAACATACCTCAATAGATGCCTGTTATTCAAGCGACCTCAATCGTGCAATGCAGACAGCGGAACAAATTATGGCGTTTCATAACAACATACCAATCACACCCGACAACAGACTGCGAGAAAGATATTTTGGCGACTTCCAAGGCAAAGTATTTCCAGCAGATATCACAGACTTCGCCCCAAATAGCCAAACAGAGACACCCGAACAGATAAAAACCAGACTACTAAACTTCCTCAATGAAATATCTGTAAGACACGCAAAACAAACAATATTAATCGTCAGTCATGGGTTTACACTCAAAGTGCTATTTGCTATCCTCACCAACGACCACCCAACCCACCTATCTTCGCTCAACGAAATAGATAACGCATCGGTATCTATAATAGAAAAAACCAACAACCAATACAAGATAATACTGCAAAACGACATCACGCATTTATACCAACAACATAAAAACTGATTATTAATATTTGATTAGCAAAAAAAATGCTATAAACACCTCATAAATTAACTAATTTTATTTTTCACAATTAAGTATTTTATGCTAACTTTGTAGTTCATAAAAATGCCATAAAATGAGTAAAATCCATATATTGTTGTTTGCTATAGTTTTATTAAACAGTTGCTTGAAGGAGACAAAACCTTTGAACGAAAGCGTTATAGCAAGAGCATACAGCCAAGAACTCAAACATTCGGATATCGCATCAATCACAGAAATGGCAAAACAGAGCAACGATAGTATCGGCATTGTAAAAGAATATCTAAAACAATGGGCTATAGACCAGATTTTATACCACAAAGCAATACAAATATACGAAAGCGATGCTCAAATAGAAAGGCAAGTAGAGGCATACCGTATGTCGCTGATGATAGAAAAATACAAGCAAACATTGGCATATGACAACGACACAGAACCTACTGAGGCGAAGATAAAGGCTTTCTATGAACTTCACAAAGAGCAATATATACTCTCTCAGCCCATAATCAAAGGCGGATTTGTAAGTATCCCAAAAAATTACAAGGATATTAAAAAGGTCAAAAAAGCAATTGCCACAATGACCAACGATGACATCGATTTAATTGAAAGGTTGAGCCTCAAAAACACTATAAACTACACATTCTTCAAAGACGATTGGATAAGTGTAGAGGAGTTGAAATCTCTACTTCCGCCCATCATGCTCGAACCATCTATCGAATTGTCGAACCGAAAACTATACCATACAAGAGATAGTATATCCAACTACTTTTTGTCGATAACAGACTATAAAAGTAAAGGCGAACAGATGCCTTATGAAATAGCAAAGCCCCAAATAAAATATATTTTAAAAGAGAATAACAAAGATATTTTTTACCAACAATATATGAACGATATTTTTGAAAAAGAAAAAAATCGAGGAAATATTATCATAAAAGAGTAAAATAACAAAACTACTGATACGATGAGAAAAACAACAATATTTTTAATAATGCTTTTAAGCATTTCGCTACAAGCACAACGACAATTAATTGATGGCGTAGTCTGGGTTGTTGGCGAAAACTCAATCCTAAAATCGGACATTGAGGAGCAACGACTGATGGCTCAATACAATGGTACAACCTTCACCAACGGAGCAATGTGCGACATACCAGAGCAGATAGCCATTCAGAAACTGTTTCTACACCAAGCAACTCTTGATAGTATCGCCGCAAGTGAAGTTCAAGTATCTTCCAGAGTAAAGATGCAAATCAACCAATACATCGTAGAGATAGGATCACAAGAGAAACTCGAAGAGTATTTCAAAAAATCTCTCAACGAAATCAGAGAAGAACTCTATGAGACAGTAAAAAACCAGATGATAGTACAGGAAGTACAACAAAAAGTCATCGGCAACCACAAAATATCTCCTTCGGAGGTGCGAAAATTCTATAATGGCATCAGTCAGGATAGCATTCCGATGATACCCGAGAGTGTCGAAGTCGAAATCATAAAACTATCACCTCCGATAACAGACAAAGACAAAGAGTCTATCAAAAATCAGTTACGAGAGTTTGCCGAGCGTGTCAATAAAGGCAATGCTGACTTTACTATGCTCGCCCGTCTATATTCGGAAGACGAAGGTAGTGCCAAACAAGGTGGCAACCTTGGTTTCTTCACAAAAGGTATGATGGTACCAGAATTTTCTAATGTAGCATTCGACCTGCACGAGCCAAACAAAGTTTCAAGGGTAATAGAGTCTCCTTACGGATTTCATATCATACAGTTGTTAGAAAAAAAAGGCGACAGAGTAAATTGCCGTCATATTTTGATGCGTCCTAAAGTATCATTAGAAAACAAAAAAACAACCATAAATACACTTGACAGCATTGCTTTCGGCATCAAAAACAATACTATGACATTTGCACAAGCCGCAATGCTATATTCGTCTGACAAAGAGACAAGACTAAATGGAGGAAGCCTCTCCAATCCACTAAATGGCTCTACTCGTTTCGAATATCAACATCTACCTGCCGACATTTCAAAGGTAGTTTACAATATGAAAGAGGGCGAAATATCTAAACCATTTTCGATGATAGACCAACAGACTGGTAGAGAAGTATTTGCCATCGTCAGACTTAAAAGCAAACTCAAAGCACACAAAGCAAACCTTACTGACGACTACCAAATGATAAAACAATTGTGCGATAATATCAAAAAACAAGAGACTCTCAACAACTGGATAAAAAACAAAATAAAAGATACATACATATATATATCACCCGAATGGCGAAATTGCAAATTTAAATATAGTGGCTGGATAAAAAACAACGATGATAATGAATAAAGATTGCTTCAAACACGCACTATATTTTGGGCTTATGATGGCAGGTTTGTTTGTCTTACACTTCATGTTATCTACCCAAGACAACGGTATATTTATTTTAGGCACAGCAATACTACAACTTGCTACTCCAATAGTAGCAATAGCACTCGCCATCGACTGTCGTAAAACAATCAACAACAATTCTTTTACATACGGTCAATCTATGCAATACTTTTGGTGGCTTTTTTCGTCTGCCTCGTTAGTTGCCACTGCCATAATATTTGCATATACAAAATGGATAAATACTACTTTACTTATCAACTTGCAAAACAGAGCATTTGAGGTATTTTCAGATATGGGTGATAGCCTAACAAACCTTGGAATAACCCAGCAACAGGTCGAAGTGTCGTTAAATAATGGGTTCTCGCCTAAAATATTTGCTATAAGTAATTTTTTTAGTTATATGCTAACATCTCTAATAATATCGCTTATAGGTTCTTTTTTTGTACGAAAAAAAAAATAGATAAACTATGCCAACAAACAGACTTCTTGCCCCTTCACTTTTAAGTGCCAACTTTGGCAATCTGGCACACGATATTGATATAATAAATCGTAGCAATGCGGACTGGTTGCATATAGATATTATGGACGGTGTATTTGTGCCAAATATATCTTTTGGATTTCCGGTATTGGAATATGTTAATCGTCTGTCGCAAAAGCCACTTGATGTTCACCTTATGATAGTTGAGCCAACTAAATTCATAACAGAGTGTAAAAATATAGGAGCGATGATGATGAATATACACTACGAAGCCTGTAATCATCTTCATCGTACAGTAACGGCTATCCAGCAGGCAGGAATGAAGGCAGGTGTTACCCTCAACCCACACACCCCTGTGGAGTTGTTAGAAGATATTATAGACGAATTGGATATGGTGTTGTTGATGTCGGTCAATCCGGGATTTGGCGGGCAAAAATTCATAGAAAACACATACTCTAAAATATCACGGTTGCGTTCTATAATAGACCGCCACAAAGCAAAAACACTTATTGAGGTCGATGGAGGCGTAAACCTCGACAACGCTCAAAAACTTTATAACACTGGTGCTGATATATTGGTGGCAGGAAATGCCGTTTTCAAATCAGATGATATATTATCTACTATCCAACAGTTCAAAAACATAAAATAGACCCATTTTTTGTAAAAGAAACAAGATATGTCATTATCTGAAAACATACACACACTACTAAACAAAGCACAATTAGAGGCTGTTACCTACTGCGATGGACCATCGGTAATAGTGGCTGGTGCTGGTTCGGGTAAGACTCGTGTTTTGACATACAAAATAGCATATCTCTTGGAACAAGGCTTTCCTGCACACTCTATTTTGGCACTGACCTTCACCAACAAGGCAGCAAGAGAGATGATAGAGAGAATAAGCCAAATAGTGGAAAATAACATCTCTCGCTACCTATGGGCTGGTACATTCCACTCCATATTTCTTCGTATCCTACGCCAAGAGGTAGATGCAATAGGCTTTTTGCCAAACTTCAGCATATACGACACACAAGACAGCAAAGCATTAGTAAAAAGCATTATAAAAGAACTAAAACTAGACGAAAAAACATATAAAGCATCTGCCATATTCAACAGAATATCGGCTCTTAAAAACAGACTTATTTCACCAAAAGAATATGAGGCTAATGGTGCTAATCTCAAACAAGATTACCACTCTGGCAAACAATATTTCATTGATATTTTTGAGACTTATTGTAAGCGTTGCCAAGAGGCTAACGCTATGGACTTTGATGATATTCTACTACACACATACTATCTATTCAAAAATTCACCTGATATTTTGACTAAATACCAAAGTCGCTTTGGCTTCATTCTAGTAGATGAGTACCAAGACACCAATACGGCACAGCATAAAATCATCGGTATGTTAGCTGCTATACACAAACGAATAGCAGTGGTAGGAGATGACGCACAAAGTATATACTCTTTTAGAGGGGCCAATATTGAGAATATTCTATCGTTTCAAAAAAATTTTGAGGGTTGCCGTATCTTCAAACTCGAAGAGAACTATCGTTCTACAAAAAATATCGTCAATGCTGCAAACTCCTTGATACAAAAGAACCGATTTCAGATACCCAAAAGTGTCTTCTCTAATCTTACAGAAGGTGAAAAGATAAAAGTAATCAGTTGTTTTACAGACAGAAACGAAGCAGATACCATTGCCTCTGAGATTGAAAATGCTATATCGAATGGCACAAAAAAAGAGAATATTGCAGTCCTATATCGTACCAATGCCCAAAGCCGTGTGATAGAAGATGCTTTGCTCAACAAATCGATACCATATCGTATCTATGGCGGATTAAGTTTTTATGCTCGTAAAGAGATAAAAGATGTATTGGCATATATGCGTCTAATCATCAACAATTCTGACACAGAGAGCCTTAAAAGAATCATCAACTATCCTACTCGTGGTATTGGCGAGAAGACATTAGGCAAACTGCTCCAATACTCATACAACAACCACATAGCACCTATTACCGTTATACTTGAACTTCACAGACACAATATCGATGTCAATTCAGGAAGTGCCTCTAAACTAAAAAAGTTTGGTCATCTTATCTCCAACCTAAAAGATATTTGCCTAACCAAAGACGCTTATGAAGCCGCGGAACAAATCATCAAAGATAGCGGAATAATAGATGATTTATCCTCAAATGATGATAGTGAAAATATATCACGCCGAGAGAACATACAAGAGTTGCTAAATGCTATATATCAGTATAGCCAACAACGAGAAGAGAGCGGAGACAATCCCCCTCTACTTGCCGACTTTCTGGCAGAAGTATCGTTGATGACAGACCAAGATATGGACGAAAATAAAAGTAACGATGTGGTTACAATGATGACTATTCACGCTTCCAAAGGGTTGGAATTTGAGTATGTATTCATAGCAGGAATAGAAGAAGAACTATTGCCTTCGTCTATGAGTGAGAGTGAAAGAGATATTGAGGAAGAGAGAAGACTATTCTATGTGGCTATCACAAGGGCAAAGAGTCGTTGTATGATGTCTTACGCCAAGTCTCGATTCCGTTGGGGCAATATAAGTTATAGCCACCCCAGCCGATTCCTCAACGATATAGACACTCAATATCTCGATATCCCCACAGCGTTCAACCCATACGAAGTGGAACAACCACAACTCAAACAAGAAAACAAAACCACTTTCCCTTCGTTTATCAAAAAAACAGATAAGGTAATCCCAAAGACCTCTAATCCAAGTATCAAAACACTAAAAAAGATAGAACAAAGTCGCTCTATTGAGGAAGATGGTGTTGTATGCTACGACTTTAAAGTTGGTGATAGTGTATCACATTTGGTTTTTGGTATAGGTACAATAATAGAGATGATACACAATGGCAACAACTCAAAAGCAAAAATAAACTTTACAGAAGCGGGGCTAAAAACACTGCTACTAAAATATTCAAAACTAACGAAACTCTAAACAAATAGTATAATTGTAACACTATTGATTAAAAAAATAGTATCACAATACCTTTTCAGTAAAATATACCCTTCGTACTCGTGGCGATATTGAGGTAAGTATTTCGTACGGAATAGTATCTAACTGTTTGGCTATTTGAGAAAAAGGTCTATCTTGCCCAAAGACAACTACTTTGTCGTTGTCATCTATTTGCAAATCAGTAATATCTAACATCATAAGGTCCATACATATATTACCTACTATAAAGGCTTTTTTGCCACCGATGAGCATATAACCAACCCCATTCCCAAGTTTACGACTAATACCATCTGCATATCCAATGGGTAGAAGGGCTATCTTACTATCTGTTTCTATCTTGCCTCGCCTACTATAACCAACCGTTTGACCTGCCATAACATTTTTCACCTGTATTATCTTTGACGACAACGAACATACATTCTTCAACGGATTATGCCCTCTCTCAATAGATACCCCCCACAGTCCAATACCTAATCTAACCATATCAAATTGATGTTGCCAATATCTCTCTATCCCTGCAGAGTTAAGTATATGCTTGATAGTCTTATATCCCAACTGGTTCTCTATCTCTCGGGTGATAGAGGCAAATCGTTCTATCTGCAATTTTGTAAAAGCCTCAAAATCTTCTCCATATTCGTCAGCAGCAGCAAGGTGAGAAAATAGAGATACCACTTTCAGTTCTTTATGATAATCATTAAGGCAATTCATCAGTTTATTCAAATCATCGCTATCAAATCCAGCACGGTGCATTCCTGTATCAAACTTAATATGAATTGGATAGTTCTCAAAACCTTCTCGTGATGCATAATCACCCACCAACCTCAACATTTTGAAATTACATATCTCTGGCTCTAGATTATATTTGAAAATATGGTGCAATGAAGTTTCCATTGGATTTAGTACCATTATCGGCAGTTGAATACCGTTTTCTCTCAACTCTACCCCTTCGTTTACAAAAGCAACCCCCAAATAGTCGCAACCATAATGTTGCATAGCCAAGGCAACCTCTATCGAACCACAGCCATAAGCAGATGCTTTGACCATACACATCATTTTCGTAGTACTTTTAATCTTCGAGCGAAAATAATTGATATTATGCAACATAGCATCAAAATTAACCTCAAAAACAGTGTCATGTGGAAGCAATTGAAGATGCCTTTTTATACGCTCTGGTTGATAAGAACATGATACTTTTATCAATAAAACACTATTTTTAAATGAATTGATAATATCAGAGTGCAAAAATTCATCTGTAGTAGAGAAGGAATAACTCTTTTTTTGTGTCAACCTTTTAAGCCTACTACTTAATTCATCTCCTAAAAAAACCACTTCATCGACAGAGTCGGTAGCGATAAACTTTTTAAGATTTTGAAAAAACATTTCACCCGCCAATTCATCTCCATCTATACTGCTAACTATCAACACTCTACGCTTATCCTGATTCGCCAGTTGTTGCTCTAAAAATCCGATTGTATGTTTGGTCAAAGATGTAATATCGGAGTTATAGTTGTCGCTTATTAGCAAACAACCACCAACACCAGCCTCAACCTCTATTCTCGCTTTCATATAAAAATTCTCTCTTAATAATTTTATTTTGTAATACAATAAAGCCTATTTTATCATCACAATCACTCATTTTTTCTCTAAAAAAAGCGATAAAAATAATTTACAATATCAAAAAAAACAGTAACAAACGACTATTACACGCCATACCACACTGAAAATAAATATATTACAAAAAAGACATCTATTGAAAATATTTTTTGTAAAACTAAAAAAAATATATTAATTTTGCAACCTATAAAAATGGTGGGCGTAGCTCAGTTGGTTAGAGTAGCGGGTTGTGGTTCCGTTGGTCGTGGGTTCGAATCCCATCGTCCACCCTAAATTTTTCATGGTGGTTATATTTTTTGATTATACTATATGACCGAAGGCTATTTGTTTACAAATAGTCTTTTTTTGATTATAAAAAAAGATAATATTGAGTATTTATATTTATTTCTTAATTTTGTAATACAATAAACCAATATTTATAAGAGAAATGGCAACCCGAATATTTCCAGAAGAGATTAAAGAAGCAGTCAAAATACTACGACAGGGCGGAGTAATACTATACCCTACCGATACAATATGGGGAATAGGGTGCGATGCCACCAACGAATATGCAGTCGATAGAGTCTTTGAAATAAAAAATCGCCCTGCGAACAAATCGATGATAGCAATCGTAGATAATCCACAGAGGTTAGCCATATATACAGACCAAATGCCCGATGTGGTGTGGGATTTGCTGGAACTTACAACAGAGCCACTAACTGTAATCTATCCCAATGGAAAAAATTTAGCACCAAACGCCATCAACGAAGATGGGAGCATTGCTTTTAGAGTTACGCACGAAGATATTTCAAACTCTTTGTGTTATCTCCTCGGCAAACCTATAATATCTACATCGGCAAATATCAGTGGCGAACCAACACCTCAATTATTCTCACAAATAACAGAAACCATCAAAAGTCAGGTGGACTATATCATTCCGTTTCGCCAAGAGGATACCGTATCTGCTCAACCATCCAAAATCATCAAAATAGATAAAAACGGTGCATTCAGAATAATACGATAATAGGTTTATACTAACCTAAATTTCATCTGGCGACTTGCCTGTCAATATCCTTTTGATATTATTAAGTTTGTTCAGAGCGTCTATGGGTGCAAGAGTATTGATATCTATTTTGAGTATCTCGTCTCTTATCTCGGCAAGGACAGGGTCGTTTAGTTCAAAAAGCGTCATCTGTACACCAGCTCTATGCGATGCAGAATCCATCTTCTTGGTTATGTTTGACGACTGCGACTGATTATTTTCTAATGTCAATAAAATTTCTTCTGCCCTTTTGACCACCGATGGAGGCATACCAGCCATTTTTGCGACCTCAATACCAAAACTATGTTCTGAGCCTCCTTTAATTAGTTTTCTGATAAAAATTATTTTATTATCCAACTCTTTGACGGCTACATTATAGTTTTTAATTCGTCCATACGCCTTTTCCATTTCGTTCAGTTCGTGGTAATGAGTAGCAAAAAGCGTTTTCGCACTACACTTCGGATTTTCATGGATATACTCCACTATTGCCCATGCAATAGATATACCGTCATAAGTAGAAGTGCCTCGTCCTAGTTCATCGAATAGAACGAGGCTTCTGTCTGATATATTATTAAGAATGGTAGCCGCCTCATTCATCTCTACCATAAAGGTACTTTCACCAGATGCTATATTATCAGATGCTCCTACACGAGTAAAGATTTTATCTACTACTCCGATAGTGGCACTATCCGCTGGTACGAAAGAGCCAATCTGTGCCATCAGTACAATAAGAGCCGTCTGTCGTAAAAGAGCTGACTTCCCTGCCATATTAGGTCCTGTAATCACGATGACTTGTTGGTCGTTATTATCTAACAAAAGGTCATTAGGGACATAATTCTGCCCTATCGGAAGACTTTTTTCTATCACAGGATGTCGCCCTTGTTTGATGTCTATGCTTTTGCCGTCATTGACCACTGGACATACATAACGATTCTCCTCTGATATTTTAGTAAAACTCAATAATATATCTATATTAGACAAAATATGACAATTTATCTGTATCACATCAATATATTGAGCCACATTATATACTATTTGGTCAAAAATCTCTTGTTCGAGCCTCAAAATCTTCTCCTCTGCTCCTAATATTTTGCTTTCGTACTCTTTCAACTCTTGTGTGATATAGCGTTCGGCAGAAGTAAGGGTTTGTTTTCTTATCCACTCTTCTGGCACTTTATCTCTATGAGTATTAGTAACTTCTATATAATATCCAAAAACTTGATTGTAATTTATTTTCAACGATGGGATACCCGTATTTTGTATCTCTCTTTCGACAATACCTTGTAGATACTCCTTTCCAGAAGATGATATATGACGCAATTTATCCAATTCTTCACTCACACCAGATGCTATCACCCCTCCCTTTGCCAGAGAAACAGGGGGATTTTCTTTTATCTCTGTGGTTATTTGATTTATTATATCTTCACAAAAATTGAGTTGAGAGGCAAATCTAACAAGGGGTTTATTGTCTTTGGCTCTCTGACAGGCGTTCTTTATTGGCTTAATAGCATTGAGAGCTATCATAAGTTGCCACATCTCACGCGGGGTAATCCTGCCGACAGATACTTTTGAAAGTATCCTCTCCAAGTCGCCTATTTGGTCAAGCGATTCGCCTACTATCTCTCTTGTCTCTTTGTCTTTATAAAAATACGATACTATATCTAACCGCTCTTGAATTGCTTTTATATCTTTTAAAGGGAAAGTTATCCAACGCCTCAAAAGACGACTTCCCATAGGCGTTTTTGCTCTATTGAGAATATCAAAGAGGGATTTTCCTTCGTCTCCGCCATTGGAATAGAGTAATTCGAGATTTCGTATTGTAAATTTATCTAGCCACACATACTGATTGCCCTCAATACGAGACATTTTGGTAATGTGCGAAACCCTACGATGCTCTGTCTGGTCGAGATAATACATCACCGCTCCGGCAGCAATAAGTCCATTAGTCAGATTTTCTACACCAAATCCCTTAAACGAATTGACACCAAACTGCTTGAAAAGTCTATCTTGTGCCGCATCGATAGTATAAATCCAATCATCTTGTTCAAACTTGGCTATCTTAGATACGAACACTTCCTCAAATTGCTTTCTATTAGCACGATCATAAAGCACCTCTTTGGGCGAAAAAGAGTTAAATAGTTTTTCGACATAATCCAAACTACCTTCACTAAGATAAAACTCTCCTGTTGATATATCCAAAAATGCTATACCTGCTTGATTTTTTGCAATATGTATGGCACAAACAAAATTATTTTCATTCGTAGAAAGCACATTATCATTGGTCGAGACTCCGGGTGTAACCAACTCCGTAACACCTCTTTTGACAATGGTCTTTGTCATCTTTGGGTCTTCAAGTTGGTCGCAAATAGCCACTCGTAGCCCTGCTCTTACAAGTTTAGGAAGATATGTATCAAGTGCATGATGAGGGAACCCTGCCAGTTCGATATGAGCAGCGGCTCCATTTTGTCGTTTTGTAAGCGTTATACCGAGTATAGCAGAAGCCCTTATGGCATCATCTCCAAAGGTTTCGTAAAAATCGCCTACACGAAAAAGCAAAACAGAATCAGGATAACGAAATTTTATTTCATTATACTGCTTCATCAAAGGAGTTTCTGCTCTTTTTTTTGCCATAGTGATTTTTATTTTCGCTAATCATAACATTCTAAACTGTCAACAACCCGCCTGATTACCAACCAAAAGGGTGTTTGGAGGCTGGTAGTTTTGCCAGTGGGTGATAGTCTCCTTTAAGACCAACTGGCGTTGCATTTCTAATATCATATACCATTTCGATAGCATTACGAGCATCATCTATGCCAAAACCATTGCCTGACAAAATATGCTTGTAACTCTCGGTATGTAGTTCTGTAAAGCCTTCGCTGAACTCAAACTCCTCTCCATCTATATTGATTGTACGAAAAGTGCGTTTTTCTCCTTGCACTGCATTCTCTGGCAATAGGTCAGCATTGATACTCAAAAAATAACGAACTCTTGCTCGTTCAAGTTCTATATACCCTGCCACTCTATCATGAGACGACACATTGACAACATTGTTAATTGGTTTCCCAAAGACCCACTGCAACATATCATAAAAATGAACTCCTATATTGGTTGCGATGCCTCCGCTCTTGTGATCATCGCCCTTCCATGATGAGTAATACCAATTGCCACGAGAGGTTATATAGGTCAATTCTACATCAAATATTTTATCTTTGGGACTTAGTTCTATCTTTTTACGTAGGTCGATAATAGACTGATGTAGACGAAGTTGTAGGATAGTATATATCTTTTTGCCTTCACGCTGTTCTACCTTTTGAAGAGCATCTACATTCCAAGGGTTAAGCACCAAAGGTTTTTCGCATATCACATCGGCACCAAGACGAAGACCGTAACGCATGTGCGCATCGTGCAAATAGTTTGGCGTACAGATAGATACATAGTTTATTGGAGTTTTGCCATCTTTTAGTTTTGTACAATGACGGTCAAATAATTCCTGTTCGGTAAAAAATGAAGCATCAGGGAAGAAACTATCAAGTCGCCCAACACTATCAAATCTATCGTATGCCGCCAAAAGATTATTTTCAGTATCTTTGATGGCTTTTAGGTGGCGAGGGGCAATATACCCGGCAACGCCTATAAGTGCAAAGTTTTTCATATTAAAATAAATTATTTATAAAAAAAAGAAATTAATATCAAATATAAATACTACAAACAAAACAAAACACATCAAACAGCATATCGAATGATAAATAAAACTTGATATTGATATTAGGTGTTGAGTAAAAGCCACTACAAATAAAATCCATAATGCGATTGCTAACACTCCAGCTATGCCAATCAACCATATTTCAGAACAATCAATTCCTATAAGTATTATAACCACGAGTAGATTCAAAAATGCCGACAACTTACTCTCAGACAGATATTTGCAAAAATCACGCATCAATACAATCAATAAATTTAATTATAACATAAGCTAAACCGATATATCCCAAATACCTTTTCCCTTTGTTTGATTTTAATTTAATACTCATAGAAATATTTTCTTTAAGTTACGGATTACAGTATTTTCAGCAAAGATACACAATTATTTTCTAATTTATATTTCTCGTTTGTCTCTGGACAAATGGCAATTCCATCATTGTCAAAGTTCAAACGATGCCCATAACGG
>PDWI01004193.1_pt1 | contig 19655 bp, 16 predicted proteins | sample 1430891 | NCBI WGS metagenome assembly PDWI01 (sample SAMN01162508, study PRJNA174530) | Oral metagenome, whole genome shotgun sequencing project. | biome: Marine environment; feature: Marine mammal; material: Swab sample of the gingival sulcus; isolation source: swab sample of gingival sulcus...
TAGATTTTCGGGATTATCAAAGTAACCGTGCTTTTTGAAATGTTCAATCAGTAGGGTAGGGAGTTCTGTTATTCTCTGTATGCAGACAGTAAAGTTTAACTCGATGGCTCTAGGGTCAATATCTTTTAAGAGTTCTTCAATATATTCTGCACTTAATAGGTGCTTATTTAATTGAAACCCGATAGAAGTAATTCCTTTTTGTAATATCTCTAATGCTTTTTTGTTGGCTTTCTTTGGGTCTTTTGCATTGATGTTTTGACGTATGTACCAGTCGTTAACATTAATTCCTTCTTTGGTTCGCCATACCAGTTTCCTCTCAAAATCAGCCCCTTTTAAGTCTCTGGTAACAACTTCTAACCATTGCTCATCACTTGCTTTTGCAAAGTCACTCGACAGGTTTAATTTTTTCTTCTCCATATTTTATTGTGTTATGAATGGTATTGTTATTTAAATGACAAATATAGTGATTAAAAATGAGAAAGTATATAAGTCAAGAAAGTTTTTAGAGTTTGTTTTTTTGTTGAAAATGTCATTAATTACCTCTATTATAACTTTATGATGGTTTCTCCGGTTTCATTATCACTCCGATTTTCTTTTTGCCATCTACTTTAACAACTGTCGGATTTTCAAAATGAACAAGTCTAATATATTCCGATTCATATTCTGCTTCTTGTTGATTTAATGTTTCCACATCAAAACGTCCGTCCTCAATGTAAGGGTTAATCGTAAAATAAGAGACTCCAAAAGAGGTTAGGTTTTGAAAAAAGTGTGTTCCCTGGCTTGGGTCAATTCTATATCTGTCTAAACCCGACTCTACAATCACTTTGGCATTGGAGATATAAGACCAATTGACAGGAATTCCGAGCCACTCATCGCTTGAACCCCAACGTCCCGGTCCTATTAAAATATAAGGACGTTCTTCTTCTACCATTTTTTTATTTAACTTCTCAATGTCGTACGCTATTAATCTGTTTTTAGAGGCATTGAACACATCGGGTTTTACATAAATAATATCGTAAATATCATCTTTTATACCGTGTCCCATTGCATTTTTACAACAAATAATCGTGTTTTCTTTCTCTATACTTCCGATATCCTCTTGAATCATCTCACGACTATCAACGATAGGGCGAATTTGCAATAGATAAAACTGATGTCTTTTTTTGTTGCTATAATCCAATTGAACAGCAAACTCAATTTCTATCGGTCGTCCCATTTCCTCTTGCGAAATTTTTAATACTTTTTTCATTATTTCAGCCAAAGGAAAAACATCATGCTGTAACACATTGGCAAATGTGATAACCTTTCTTCCTTTTTCTACAATATTATCATAAATTGCTTGGTCATAATGATTAAAAGTAGAGGCAATATATTGTAATGTACCATCTTCTATGGCATCTTGCACCCTTATTTTTGTTAAATTAAAGCTGTCATCTACCTTGGGAACAAAGTTTTTATCATTGCTGTCAATAGCATAAAATGTTGTTTGTGTTTCACGCAATGCAAGGTCGAGGGTGCTGGTTTGTAATACGTTATGTGGATAATAAGGCGAAAATCGCAAAGTCACTCCTCCGTCCACAATATATTTTCCCAATCCCATAGCCACTTCTACTGTTCCTTCTTCAGGCTTTTCAGCGTTGATAGGATAAAAATTCAACGAACGTCCTACACCCGAAAATGAAGGATAAAACTTTGAACCATAATAAGAACCACACACTTCTTGTAAAACGATTGCCATTTTTTCTTCGTCAATGACATTTTTGGTGGCTGTCATATAGGCTTTACTCTCTTTATAAAAAACAGAAGCATAGACTGCTTTTACTGCTTTGATTATCATACTCAACATATTTTCCTTGTCATTTTCATCATAAGGAATCATATAAGTAGAATATATTCCGGCAAAAGGTTGATAGTGTGAATCTTCTAACAAACTTGAAGAACGTACTGCCAATGGAGAAGTGATAACATTTAAGAAAACATTGAGATTAGTCACCACACTGTCAGGTAAATATCCTTCTAAGAAGGCTTGTAAAATCTCTTCATCACTGTGTTCTGATAAAGCGATGGGGTAGAGACCATTGTTTTCCATAAATTCAGTGAAAATATCGGTACATATCACTACTGTACGGGGAATCAGTATCTCGGTATTTTCAAATTTATCGAATGTCTGATTCAATTTTATCATTGAATCTATAAATGCCAATCCTCGACCTTTTCCACCCATAGAACCATCTCCAATACGAACAAAATTGGAATATTGGTCAAATCTCTCTTTGTCAAAAGTGGCAACAACTCCTTGATTTTTCACTTTCCGATAAGAAACAATGGCATCAAAAATAATTTGACGAGCTTCCTGCATATTGGTAACTTCGGGTGTACCAACATTTATTTTCTTAAGAAATTCTGCTAACGGAAATAAAGCTCTGGAGTATAGCCATTTAGATATGTCGTTTTGTGATAGATGATAATAGAGAGATTCATCTGATACATTATATATAATATTTTGTAGTCCTTTTAAGTTGTGAATTCTACCTTCTGTTGTTTGTGTTTTGGGATTGAAAAATGTAAAATCTCCAAATCCAAAATAGTTGGAAATAATGTTTCTCAATTCTCTGATATATGTTTTTGATAATTTATGTACAAAAGCAGCATTTACTTTTTTTGCCGGTTTGGCATTTTTCTCATCGGTGGACATCATAATCAACGGAATATGTTTGTCCTCTTTTCGTATTTGTCGGCATAGTTTGATTCCTGCTTTCTCGTTTTTAAGTCCGTCCATTATGTAACTTACGTCCGTTATTACCCCCAACATATTGTTTTTGAATGTAGAATAAGTCTCCACCGCTTCGTTGTATGAACGAGCCAATAACACTTTTGGACGACCACGCATTCTCAACATCTGTTCGTGTTCGTTCAAAGCCTCTGTCATAAAAGAACGAGATTGATTAAAGACATATTTGTAAATATGAGGTAACATCGAAGAGTAAAAACGAATTGAGTCTTCCACCAACATAATTGCTTGTACACCAACAGACTCAACATCTTCTTTTACATTCATCTTATCTTCAATTAACTTGACAATTGCTAAAAGCAAATCGGAATTTCCCAACCAACTGAACACATAATCAATTGCTGATAAATCTTCATCTTTTAATCGTTCGGAAACCATTCTGGAAAAAGGAGTTAAAACTACAATCGGAATATCGGGAAAGTCTTTTTTTACCTGTTTTGCCCACTCAAATGGATTAATACTATCTCCACTTGGCATAGAGATAATTAAATCATACATATTTTCTTCCAATGCTTTATTGGCTTCTTTCTCACTGCCGACTTGTGTAAAACGTGGTGGATAACGAAGATTCAGTGAGGTATATTCATTAAAAATTAACTCATCTATTCGTCCGTCTTCTTCTAATGAAAAAGCATCGTATTTACTTGCGTACAATAGAACATTGTAAATTCTATGTCGCATTAAATCAGCAAAAGAAGTGTCTTTGAAATATAGTTTTTTGATGTTATCTGTGTTCATACGATTTCCAATTATAGTGTAGAACACAAAGATACAAATTTATTTTATCTAACACATCTTATTGATTAGGATAAAAGTAGAATGTTTCTCGTTGTTTTAGAAACAAAATTAACATTTTTATAACTAGAGTTTAATAAACAATAGAAATGATATTTCTTAATTACTCTTGATTGAATCAATTTCAAAATATATTGATTATGTTGTATATTTGCGTCTAAAAAAATAACAGATTAAAAATAATTGATATGAAAACAGATATTGAAATAGCACAAAGTATTGATATTCTTCCTATTGTAGAAGTATCAAAAAAGATAGATATTGATGAAAATGATTTAGAATTATATGGAAAATTTAAGGCTAAATTACCGTTAAAATTAATGAATGAAGATAAAATAAAACAATCAAAACTAATTTTGGTAACGGCTATTACTCCAACTCCTGCCGGAGAGGGTAAAACAACAGTTTCAATTGGTTTAGCTCAAGGAATGAACAAAATAAATAAGCAAACTACTGTTGTCTTAAGAGAGCCTTCTTTAGGACCTGTTTTTGGAATAAAAGGAGGTGCTGCAGGAGGTGGATATTCGCAAGTTGTTCCTATGGAGGATATAAATTTACATTTTACAGGTGATTTATCAGCTGTAGAAAAGGCAAATAATTTGTTAGCAGCCTTAATTGATAATAATTTGCAATTGCCTAAAGAGAAAGGTAACTTGAATCTTGACCCAAGAACAATTAAATGGAAGAGGGTGATGGATATGAATGAACGGTCTTTGAGAAATATCGTTATTGGATTGGGAGGGGTAAAAGATGGTGTACCCCGTGAATCAGGATTTAATATTACAGCAGCTTCTGAGGTAATGGCTATTTTGTGTTTGTCAAAAGATATTGATGACCTAAAAAAGAGATTGGGGAATATCTTTGTTGGTTTAACTTATGATGATAAACCAATTTTTGCTCGTGATTTGAAAGCGGAAGGTGCGATGGCTGTATTATTGAAAGATGCTATTAAACCTAACTTAGTACAAACTTTGGAGGGAACTCCGGCTATTATTCACGGAGGACCTTTTGCCAATATTGCTCAAGGAACGAATTCTATCATTGCTACTAAAATGGGAATGTCTATGAGTGATTATGTGGTTACTGAGGCTGGATTTGCAAGTGAATTAGGAGCAGAGAAATTTATGGATATAAAAATGCAAATGGCAAAACTACAACCTAATGCTGTTGTGATTGTGGCTACTATACGTGCGTTAAAATATCACGGAGGTGTTAAATTAGCCGAATTAAAAGAGGAAAATATTGAGGCTCTAAGATTAGGTTTTGAGAATTTAGACAAGCATATTGAAAATATGCAAGAGTTTGGTTTTAATCCTGTTGTGGCTATTAATAAATTTGAAACTGATACTGATAAAGAAGTTGAACTACTTGCAGATTACTGTGAGAGCAGAGGTGTTTCTTTTGCTATTTCAGAAGGATGGGAGAAAGGAGGAAATGGTACTCTGGATTTGTCTCAAAAAGTTATTAAAGCCTGTGAAGAAAGAGTTGATTTCAAACCACTTTATGATTTTAAACAATCATATGAGGAGAAGATAGAAACGATTGCAAAGAAAATGTATGGTGCTAGTAAGGTTGAATATACATTAAAAGTGAAAAAAGAGTTATCTAAATTAGCTGATTATGGTTTGGATAATTTGGCAGTTTGTATTGCTAAAACACAAAAGTCTTTATCGGATAAACCTCTTAAAAAAGGGCGTCCAAAGGATTTTATTCTTAATATAAGAGATTTGGAAATAGCCTCCGGAGCAGGATTTATTGTGCCTATAGCAGGAACGATAATGCGTATGCCCGGATTACCTTCCTCGCCTTCTTCCGAAAAGATGGACATTGATAAAGAGGGAAATATTGTGGGATTGTTTTAGTTGTTTATTAAAAAGTAGAGAATAAGGAGTTAATTTTTATTGATTAGCTCCTTGTTTTTCTAATCTAACATTAAATCAGCCATTATTTGATTGGATATAAGAATTCCCTTGAATGTAAGAGATAGATTATTCTCTTTTTTTATAATATAACTATTGGAAATATGTTTTTGGGATGATTTTATAATATTCTCTTTTGTTTTTAATCCAAACAGTTTTTCTGTTTTATCTAAGTTAATACCTTCTTTTTTTCTTAAAGAAAGCATAATGAATTCATTTATTTTATCTTTTTCTGTTAAAATCTCTTTTTCAAAATAAGGCTTATTGTTGTTTATCGCACTTTCATATTTCGTTAATGAGGCAACATTCCATTGTCTTGAAATACCATTAAAAGAGTGTGCAGAAGGTCCTAAACCTAAATAAGGAGTCATATTCCAATAGGAAGAATTGTGTCTTGAGTGAAATCCACTTTTAGCAAAATTGGAGATTTCATATTGAAATAATTTATTTTTAGTACATTCCTCAATTACTATTCGGTACATTTCATTCATTTCTTCATCAGAAGTTGCTGTAACTTTTCCTTTTTGTAGTTGAAACCAAAGAGGTGTATGTGGTTCATAACTTAAACCATATATAGAAAGATGTTGTATCGGAAGTTGAGTTGCTATTTTTACATTTTCTATCCACTCTTTTACTGTTTGATTAGGAAGACCGTAAATTAAATCAATACTTATATTATTAAATCCTATTTGTTTAGCAATTGAAATAACTTCTAATGCTTTTTGAGATGTATGACGCCGATTAATTTTAATTAATTCATTATCGTTGAAACTTTGTATTCCAATACTTAGCCTGTTGATTCTTAATTTGTATAAATCTGATAAAAAAGTAGAATCTAAATCATCTGGATTGGCTTCTAATGTTATTTCAGGATTGGAATCTATAATAAATAGGTCTTTTATTTTTTTTAAGATAATATTAAGTTGTTCTATTGAAAGAACAGAAGGAGTACCTCCTCCAAAGTATATTGTCTCTACTTTTTCTCCTTTCAAGTAATTCTTTCTTCCTTCTATTTCTTTAATTAAGAGTGGAATGAAGTCCTCAATAAAATTTTGTTTTGTAGCAGAATAAAAGTTACAATAAGAACATTTAGACTTACAAAATGGGATATGTATATATATTCCTGCCATAAGTTAATTCTACTACTTTTCAACAAAAACACCTTACATTAACGATTATTGTATAATGTAAGGTGTTAATTGAAAAAAGTTCGATTGGATAATTAATCTTTTTTTGAGAATTTCCTATAAATACGACTTAACTTGTCATTAATACCTTCTTTAAACATAAAGTCATTTGGAGATTTTTTTCTATATCCATAAGTATATCCATATTCAGTACTTTCATTTGTACCATTTAATACTACGGATATATTTTTTAGTTTATTATTATCTGATATTTCATTGACTAATCCCATTGCTTCTCTTGGTGTAAAGCCTTTACGAGATACAAATATAGTCATGTCAGCAATTCTATCTAATAAGTAAGTGTCCGTAACAACTCCAACTGGAGCGGTGTCAACAATGATATAATCATATCGTTGTTTCAATTCACTCATTAATGTTTCTAATCTATCACTCATTATCAACTCTGCCGGATTAGGTGGAATAGGCCCTGAAGGTACAAGGTCTAAATTAGGATGATGAATAGATGGTACTATTAATTCATCAACAGAATTAATGTTTTCAGATAAATATAAACTAATTCCTGTATTTTCTCCAACTTCCAAATATTCATTTAATTTAGGGCGTCTAATATCTAATCCAATTAAAACAACTTTTTTGCTTGTTAAAGCTAATGACATAGCCAAATTGATTGAAGTAAATGATTTTCCTTCTCCACTTACAGTAGAAGTAACAAGTATAACAGGAGAAGGCGTCTTTCCAATCATAAATTGCAAATTAGTTCTTATTAAACTAAACATTTCAATAATAGGGGTTGACTTTTTCTCTTTAACAACCACTCTTTTACCTTCTCTACTAACACATATAGACCCCAAAAATGGTGCTTTAACCAGTTCTCTAAATTCTTCTTTAGTCTCAATTGTATTTTTGAATAAATCTAATAAATATATTATTATAAGAGGAATTACCAAACCAATAATTAATGATATTAAATAAATTAATTTTCTTTTTGGGCTTATAGGATTTAATGAGGCATAAGCTGTATCAATGGTTCTTGCTGCTGGTTCTGTACTTGCTAATTGTAAAGCAATATCTTCTTGTCGTTGTAATAAAAATAGATAAATATTTTGTTTTATTTCTTGTTGACGTTTTATTGTATAGAATTTACGCTCTTGTGTTGGTATATTCCTAATTTTTGATTTATATTGAGCTTCTTTCCGTTTTAAATCATTTAGGGTTATGTTTATTCTGTTTTTTGAATTTTTTATTCCTGCGGAAATATTATCTTTTAATGTTTCTATTTCCTTATTCATTTGAATTAACAAAGGGTTCTCTTCACTTGCTGTTTGTTGAAGTTGTTTTGCCTCAAAAACTAATTTATTATATTGGTCTATAGAAACTGATAGAGATGGATTTTTACCCATAACATCGACAGGTATCAACTGATTCTTTTGAGCATTAATATATTCTTGAACATAATCCATAAGATTACGTTGGGTTTCTAGTTCATTTATTTTTTGAGTATAATCACTAGATGTTTCTAAAAAGATTTTTGCTTCAGAAGAAATATTGGTTAAATTTTGTGAGCGTTTAAATTTTTCAACACTTGCTTCTGCTTCAGCTAATTGATTCCCCACAATAACTAATCTCTCTTGTATAAAATTAGCTGTGTTTTTAGCCAAAATATTTTTATTTTTAATCGCATCTTTATTATATAATTGAACTATCTTATCTAAAATGTTTTTTCCTTTATCAATATTCTCTTCAACTAGAGTTAACTCAATTACATTTGTTTGTTTGGCTATTGTTGATATTTTTAATCTCTTTTTATAATTTTGTACTAATACTTTTTTAGAATATACTATTATTTTATACTTTTCTCCTTCTTTAATATTTCCTGTTTTTTTGAGTTTAATTTCTCCTATAGGTGTCACTAAAGGAGCTTCTATGTTATTTATTTCATATTTTTCATCATAGTGTTTTTTTACTTTAAAATTAATAGAATACCTTTCATCTTTTTTTTGAATATGAAAAATTACTTGATGTCTTAAAGTATCAAGAAAATTTTTAGAAACACTTAACTCTAGTGGAGTTTGTTTATACAGTTCAACATATTTAAGTTTATTCTTTTTATAGTATTCAGTTTGTATTCCAAGTTCATCTATGGTCTGGCTTATTAGTTTTATTGAACTTAGTATTTGAATCTGGTCTTCTATTTTTTTGTCCGTACCAGATGACATTAAATTCAATGGGTCTAGTCCACTCATTTGTGAACTAAATAAGGAAGAACTAGAGTTTTGTAATTGAATTGTTGTTTGTGTTTTGTATTTATTAACAGAAAACTTCAAATAGGTTGTAGCTAATATTAAACTAATTATTATAGCTAAAACAAACCAATACCAATGTTGAACATACTTCTGCATTAATTGACGTAGTTCTAAAGTACTATCATCATTAGAAGAGTTGTGTGATTTATCTTGTGTTATTGAATTATTTTTTTCCATAATATATATTATAAATAACTTATTTTTTTGTTTGTGAAATTACGTAAATAACAGTTGTTGTTAATGAAGTTAAAGCTGTTAATGAGGAGATAAACAGTGGTAAATTTTGTGCTGATATAGTTTTAACACCATTTGGCTCTACAATGATAACGTCATTTTGTTTTACATAATAATAATCTGACGTGAATATTTCAGGTGTATTAAAATTGATTCTTTTAAACTCTATTTTGCCATTTATTTCTCTCGCTATTAAAACATTTTGTTTTTTTCCATAAGGAGTGATATCACCTGCTAATCCGAGTGCATCAAGTATTGTTGTTCTCTCATTCAGTATTGGGTATCGACCAGGTTTATACACTTCTCCTAAAATAGTCACGGTAAAATTAAAAAACTTCACATTAACGATTGGATTTTTAACAAAATGAGATATTTTCTTAGTTAAAAAATCAACTAATTCTTTTCTAGTCTTTCCAACAACTTTTAATTTACCAAGTTGCGGAAAATCTATATTTCCATCTATATCAACAATATAACTTTGTAGAGATAGGGAAGTGTTTATTTGGTCGGAATTTGGAGAGGCATAACCAACAAAAGGTAAGTTATACATTGCAACTGCTTTTGGATTTTCAGCTGAAACAGAAATACCTAAACGGTCTCCAATAGAAATAATTGCTTGTTCATTAAATCCCTTTTTTTTGTTTATTGAATCTGCAGCATATTGATTTACTTCATTAAAGTAAGAAAGTTCTTTTTGGGTAGTACAACTACTTATTAACAATGTTGTAAGTAGTGTTATTATCAACAAATGATTTTTCTTCATATAGTTACAAAGTTATTAATGTTATATTCAAATAAAATTCGTACAAAAGTAAGTATAAAATCGCAATTAATCAAGAATGAAGTGAAAAATATTATACTAAATATTTATTTGAATAAAAAAGCATTTTTCGGAATTAAACAAAAAATGAATAATCGTGTTTTAAAATTATAAGTTTATTAATAAATAATATCAAAAAATAAAAAAATGAAAGTAAAAGAATTTATTTCAAAAAACGAGAAACGTATTTTTGAAGAATTATTTAGTCTTATCAGAATACCAAGTGTAAGTTCACATTCTGATAAAAAAGATGAAATGCAACGTTGTGCAGAAAGATGGGTTGAATTATTGAAAGAAGCAGGTGTTGATTCTGCTGAGATTCTTCCCACAAAAGGAAATCCTGTTGTTTTTGCAACAAAAATTATTGATGAAAAACTTCCAACCGTAATGGTTTATGGACATTATGATGTGATGCCTGCTGAACCTCTTGAACTTTGGGACTCTCCTCCTTTTGAACCTGAAATAAGAGATGGAAAAGTATATGCAAGAGGTGCTGACGACGATAAAGGTCAGTCTTTTTTACACGCCAAAGCTTTTGAGTATTTAATTGAAAATGATGAATTAAATTGTAATGTTAAATTTATTCTTGAAGGAGAAGAGGAGATTGGCTCTCCAAGTTTAGAAGAATTTTGTGAAGAGAATAAAGAATTATTGAAATGTGATACCATATTAGTTTCGGATACAGGTATGTTAGCGGCAGATATACCTAGTATTACCACTGGACTTCGTGGATTAGGTTATTGGGAAATAGAGGTGACGGGTCCAAATAGAGATTTGCATTCAGGTATTTTTGGTGGGGCAGTAGCTAATCCAATTAACGAACTAACTAAAATATTAGCTAAGTTAGTAAACAAGAAGGGAAAAATAAAGATTCCTCATTTCTATGATGATGTGGAAAAAGTTTCTAAAAAAGAACGTGCAATGATTGCTAAAACTCCTTTTTATAAAAAAGAGTACAAGCAAAATCTTGGAATAAAGCATATTCACGGAGAAAAAGGATATTCTACACTTGAACGTACAGGTATTCGTCCAACATTAGATATTTGTGGAATATGGGGTGGTTATACAGATGAAGGTAGTAAAACCGTACTTCCGTCAAAAGCTTATGCAAAAATATCCACTCGTCTTGTTCCTCATCAAACATTCGAGAAAATATCTACATTGCTTGAAAAATATATCAAAAAAATAGCTCCAAAATATGTTACTGTAGAAGTAAAACGATTACATGGTGCAACAAGTTATGTATGTCCGATAGAATCGAAAGAGTATCTTGCTGCAGAGACAGCTTATGCTAAAGTTTTTGGAAAGAAACCAATTCCTGTACGGAGTGGTGGAAGTATAGGCGTTATTCCTGTTTTTGAAAAAGTATTGGGAGTAAAGCCAATATTAATGGGATTTGGATTAGAATCCAATGCAATTCACTCTCCGAATGAGAATTTTGAGGTTGATATTTATAAAAAAGGAATTGAAACCATTGTAGAGTTTTATAGAGCTTATTCTTCTCAATAGATTTAAATAGAAATATAAAAAAATCCTTCGACAATTTTTGCCGAAGGATTTTTTTATATTTTGATTTTTTTTTTATTTAAGCATAGATTTATCCATTATTTTAACTCCTAATGAATAAGATGTACCATTGATAGTTTTTTCACTTTTAAATACTCCAAAAACAGTACCTTTGGGGAATTGAGTTTGTGAAGTGTTTTCATAAAAGTAGCTACCGTCTTGGTCAGTTTCTAAATCTTTAAATCTCTCTTCAATATAGTCTTCAGCTTTTTTGGTATTCTCCGCTGTGTTTTCAAGAATGACATACAGAGTTTGTAATTTTTTATTTTCCATCTGGTATATTAAAGCAGGCATTTGAGTATTAGAACTTGTTAAGACTATGAAATCTTTATTAGAAGCGCTTTCATCTTTGGAATATCCTGAAAGAGCATTGTTTATAATAAATGTTTCATTTACTCCTACTTTAAATTTCAAACCATTCAATAATGTAGAACGAGGTGTTACATATACTTTTGATTTAGCAGTTAATTCTGATGATTTATAGTAGATAACAGCATCTCCAATTCTTTTAGCTTCTACTTCTCCTTTTACTACTGTTGCTACTTCTTCATTACTTGAACTCCATTTATAAGATTTCTTTTTAGCAGCTCCTTTTTTTGTTGGAGTAATTGTATATGTTTCTCCAAAATGTACAGTTTTTTCTGTTGGGTCTAGTTTAACAGAGCCCTTATCTTCTTTGCCACAAGATATCATTGACAATGAAAACACTAATGAAAGTGTTGTTAATGTAAAAATAGATTTTTTCATGTTGTTTATTTTTTTATAATTAATGTTTATTTTGCAAATATAAAATATAGTTTTCAAAAATCAGACCAAAAACAAATTTATTTTTTGGTTAAATGCTCAAATAAATTCTGACAACCATCTTCTAATAGGCTGATTACGTGTTCAAATCCTTTACTTCCTCCATAATATGGGTCAGGGATTTCAGAATCAGAATATTTTTTGACAAAGTCAGTCATACGATGAATTTTATTTTTTGTTTCTCGTCTTGCAAAACCTTCTAAACCGGTAATATTTTGCTCGTCCATTCCAATAATATAATCGTAATATTCCAAATCTTCCACCGAAACAGGACGAGAAAGATGAGTGATGGTATAATCATGATTCTCTGCGTGAGAACGCATTCTATGGTCTGCTTTTTCTCCTCTATGGTAATCTAATAATCCGGCAGAATCAATTTCAAACAAGTCTGATTTACCCTCTTTTTCTACAATCTGCCTAAAAATCGTTTCTGCCATTGGAGAACGACAAATATTTCCCAAGCAGACAAACAGAATTTTTGTTTTTTCCTGTTCCATATTTTAAATAGACAACATTTGTAATACACCTAAAAGACCTTCATTGATTGGTTTGTCATCTTTTATTGCTTTGGTAAATGGGACGTGAACAATCTTATTATTCACAACTCCAATCATAATACTACGCTGTTCGTCCAAAAGTGCATCAATAGCAGCAACTCCCATTCTACTAGCTAAAATACGGTCTTGTGCCGTTGGCGAACCACCACGCTGAATGTGTCCTAAGATGGTTACACGAACATCATAATCAGGATATTCTGTACGCATTCTTTCTGCCAATCCTGCTGCACCTCCCGTTATTTCACTTTCTGCAACAATCACGATACTACTATTTTTTGTCTTACGAAAACCGTTCTGTATCAATTCTGCCAATTGGTCAACTTCTGTTTGTCTTTCCGGAACAATCGCTGCTTCTGCTCCTGATGCTACTGCACTATTCAATGCCAAAAATCCGGCATCTCGTCCCATTACTTCTATAAAGAAAAGACGCTCGTGAGAAGAAGCAGTATCTCTAATTTTATCGACCGCATTCATTATCGTGTTTAATGCCGTATCGTATCCTAACGTATAGTCTGTTCCAAAAAGGTCATTATCAATCGTTCCGGGTATTCCGATAATAGGAATATTGAACTCCTGAGCAAAAATACGTGCACCTGTAAATGTTCCATCTCCACCGATAGCCACCAAAGCGTCTATCTCGTGATTTTGCATATTTTCATATGCTTTTTGACGACCTTCTTTGGTCATAAATTCCTTGCAGCGTGCTGATTTCAAAATCGTACCTCCCTGTTGAACAATATTACTTACATCTTGTGTCTTAAAATCAACGATTTCATTATCAATCAATCCTTTATATCCTCGGTAAATTGCTTTTACTTTTATGTTGTTAAAAATTGCTGCACGTGTTACCGAGCGTATGGCAGCATTCATTCCCGGTGCATCTCCACCGGAAGTGAAAATTCCAATTGTTTTAATTGTATATTCCATTATATATTTCTGTTTTTTATATTTCTTATTTAAATCTTTCTTCTACTTTTTGAGCAACAGCCTCCATCAGCCAACGTGGCGTAGAAGTAGCTCCACAAATTCCTATTTTTTGATTCTTATCAATAACCAAACTTTCTAATTCTTCCGGGTCAGAAATCAAGTAAGTATTTGGGTTGATTGATTTTGAGTGTTCATAAAGTACCTTTCCGTTGGAACTCTTTTTTCCACTTACAAACAGAACCACGTCGTTTTGCTGTGCAAAGTTAATAATATTTGGCATTCGATTGGCAACTTGCCTACAAATTGTATCAAAATATTCAAACTTTTTATTGGGTGCTATTCTCAGCTCTATTTTTTTGACAAGTTCATTAAAGCCGTCTAATGATTTGGTAGTCTGCGAGTAGAGCTTGATGTTTTTGGTAAAATCAATTTCACTTAAATCGTTTTCCGAAGCAATAACCGTTGCACTAAAGTCAGTCTGTCCACGAAGTCCAATAACTTCAGCGTGTCCAGGTTTTCCATAAATTAAAATCTGCGTATCATCGTCAATTATTTCGTATGATTTTTTAATTCTTTTTTGCAACTTTAAAACCACAGGGCAAGAGGCATCAATCAGTTCAATATTGTTTTCCTTGGCTGTTTGGTACGTTTGAGGTGGCTCTCCGTGAGCTCTAAACATCACTTTTGCATTTTTTAAAGTCTTAAATTCTTCGTGTGAAATGGTTTTTAATCCTAATGTTGCCAATCGTTCCACCTCTTTACCATTATGCACAATGTCTCCTAAGCAGTATAAAACTTCTCCTTTTTCTAATTCTGCCTCAGCTTTTTTGATGGCATTGACCACACCAAAACAAAATCCCGATTTTTTATCTATCTCTATATTTGACATTTATCTTTTCTATTTTGACTTTTGAAAAGTCCTTCAAATAATAGAACAAGTTTTTTACGATTTGGTTTTTTCTTGGAAGAGTTTTTTGATAATTTCCGACTGTTCTTCTCGTGATAAATCGGAATTATCCACAACAATAGCATCTTCTGCTTGCTTTAATGGACTTTCTTGGCGTGTTGTATCTCTTAAATCACGTTCTTTTACATTTGCCAAAACATCTTCATAAATGGGACTTTCCCCTTTGGCTACCATTTCGTCAAAACGTCTTTTGGCACGAATTTCAGGCGAAGCAGTTAAAAAAATCTTTAATTCAGCATTGGGAAAAACAACTGTTCCGATATCTCTACCGTCCATTACAATACCTTTTTCACTTCCCATTAGTTGTTGTTGACGTACCAATTCTTGACGAACAAAAGAGAATGTACTAATACGACTTGCAGCATCAGAAACTTCAAGTGTACGAATTTCTTTTTCTACATTTTTATCGTTCAAAAACGTATCTTGCGTTCCATTGGCATTAGCTTGAAACGAAATTTTCAAATTTCCAATACTATTTTTCAGACTTTTTTCATCAACTCCATTTTCGGTTATCCAGCCATTTTTCAAAGCATACAATCCAACTGAACGATACATTGCACCGGTATCAATATAGATATATCCTGCATATTTAGCCAATTCTTTAGCAATCGTACTTTTCCCACAAGAAGAGTAACCATCTACTGCTACAACTATTTTTTTCATAGAAAGATAGGATTAAAGATGAATAAAATCATTAATATTGGTACTTATTGAGAACTGGTAAGCATAGTTTTTTCTTTGATACTGTATCATTCCAAATCCAACTTGAAATTTATACAATTTTACTCCGGCACCAAATGAGAAACCGGCTAAACTTTTGTAACCTTCGATGCTCATCTCTTTGTGCCTACGATGGTTGTAGCCAACTCCAAGATAAAATTTATCGGAGGGTAAAAATTCAATACCTAAAATTAGGTGTCGAAGTGCCATATCAAAAAAGCCTGTTTTTTCTGTTTTAACTTCGTTGGTTAAAGAACTTCTTTTCGGTAGTTTTGACTGATAACCAACTACGTTCCAACGATGTAAATTGTTTAATGTTGCTGAAATACGAATGGGAGCGTGTGCCAACTTTTTGGTAACTCCTAATTGAATGTCAAAGGGCATTGATTCACGATGTTGTTTATCGTCTTCATCTTTGTAATATCCCGTTATTTGTGTTCCCATATTTTTGAAAACCAATCCTACACTTAATAAATCATCTTTTTTATAGCTTATCCCCACATCAGACACCAAACCTATACTTGTGTAATTCTCTAATGCTGAAACGATTGGTTTTAATGTTATTCCAACTGTAATTTTATCTGATAATGGACGAGCATAACTTAAATACATCGCCATATCTTTGGCTGTGAAGTCTTCAGTTTTTTGTCCGAATTCGTCATATCCATTAAAAGTTCCGTAATCAATATATTGTACGCCTGCCGAGAAGAAGTTTTTCTCATTCAAACTGTAGGAATATATCGCAGAACCATATTTAATATTAGCCAAATAGTTGGCAATGTTAAGTCCTATAACCCCATTACTTGTTTGAGATAAAAGTGCAGGGTTATTAAAAGCGAAATTAATATCATTATCTTTTAACGATACATTGACACCTCCTAATGTGGCTAATCGAGATGATACCGGTAAATCCAGAAAGCGATAAACACCTCTACCAACTTGTCCAAAAACATTATTTAGCAAAAAGAGTAGTATTAATCCGAAAAAATATTTTTTCATTGAATTGATTCTTGTTTTATTTATATACAACAACCTAACAATTAAATGGGTCGTTTGTTAGAATAAACGTAAAAAAAAGTCTTTTTCGTATTTTTAATAGTAAAAACTTTTTAATCTGTAATAAATCGGTACAAGTTGGATTGACGCTTTTGAAAACCTAATTTTTGATAAAGCAAATTCGCTTTTTCACGCTGATAACTTGACGTTAAATCCACCTTTTTAATACCTTGATTTTTAGCAAAGGCGATAATCTCTTGCACAATCTTTTTGCCTATGCCTTTTCCACGCCACTTTGTATCTACCACAACATCTTCTATCCACGCTTTTTGCCCTGTCGGAATGTCGTAACAAACCAACGTTGCCATTCCTACAATTTCGTTGTTCTTATCTTCGGCTACAAAAAGTAAACTATTTTCACTCTCAATTATCCGTTGCAACTGTTTATTAGAAATCGTTGTACCTTCGCTTAATTGTGGCAAAAGTTGATTGATACTTTTACACAATGAGTCGTTTCTCTTTTTTATTTGGTTGATTATTAGTTTATTCATTTACCAATAGTTTAACCATCTCTTTGATTTCGTTTTCTGTTTCTTCACTATAACCATCCCAATTACCACGAATAATTCCTTTTCTATCAATTAAAATTTTTCGTGGAATTGCCCAAACAAAATAGTTCGCATACACATCAGTCTTTTTAATTGTTTGGGGAGTAAAATTTTCGGCTACATTGATATGATGCCATTTCTCTGTTTGAGTTTGAATAATTGCTTGATACCAATTCTCAAAGTTTTTAGCACGGAAATCAGTATAGATAGCAATAACTTCAAATCCTTGATTGTGGTATTTTGAGTAAAGTTCCTTTATTGTAGGAAATGATTTACGACAAGGTATACAAAAACTTGCCCAAAAATCCAAAAGAACAACTTTTTCTTTGAAATCCGAAAGATGAATGGTGTCTGATACTCCTCTGTTTAGATGATAAGGCGAATGCTCTTTTGCAGTAAAGTCTAATGCAACACTTCCAACACTATTTTTTGTCTTTTTATTTATGATTTCTTTAATTTCTTTTCCGAAAAATGATTTTTTAATTTCAGAACTTAAACTATTATAAAGTTTTTTATCTATGTTTAAAGGCTGCATATCATTGCTAACAAGCATAAGTAATTCTTTTGATGAAACATAAGAGTGAGGATTATCTAATATGAATTTTTGAGTTAGTACAAATCTTATTTTTCTTGATTTTCCTTCTAATTCTTTGTCAAGTTGTTGCTGTTCATCTTGTGATTTTGAACCGTGTAAAGTAAATTTGTTGTTGGAAATTTCAATGGTCATATTGGCTTTATCTATCCAAAATTCAAAATTTTGAATTCGTACCCGAATGGGTTCTTTAATAAATCCTTTGAAAAGAAATTCTCCATTTTGAATAATTGCAGTGTCTTTAACAGAACCATATTCTATGTGTTTTGACAAAATAATCATTCCTGTTTGTTGGTCTGTTTTTCCTCGTAACGAATAATTGGTTGATTGTGAATTTGCATTTATTGTTGCAATTGAGAAAATAAGAAATAAAATGTACTTTTTCATAGCTTTTCTTTTTAAGATTATTTATGTGTTTTGTTCATTAGTAATGACGAACGGTTTGTTTTATTTTATAATGATTAAAAGTGTTAGAAAAGTTTTTTTTAATCATAATATTGAAAATCTCTCAAAATAACATCTTTTACATTACCTAAAATATACTGAGCTCTTATTTTCCAATTACCTTTTTTATCATATTTGTATTTATAACTTATTGTGTAGTTATTATTAGCCGGAGTAGTATGATTTATCTCTATTATGTTTCCAAGATTATCATATTTGTGAGTTTCTTGACGATATAAAATGTCATTACTATCGTAAGTAGTTGTTTTTATTTTATTTCCATTGTTATCGTATTCATAACTCACATGAACTATAAGACTTCCGTTACCATAATATTGCTTAATGTCTATTTTATTTCCTCGATTATCGTACTTATAAGTTTCACGGGTATTAGAATTTATATCACTAACGGTTTCTTTTTCTACACAGTTTCCTCTATTATCATATTTTAATTTAACCCAAGAGTGATAACTCAAAGAATCAATTATTTGAACATAGTGCTGTTCTATATTGTTTCCATTGTTATCATATTTGTAAGTAATACTCTTTCGTAAAGTTCCGTTAGATGAATAACTCTTTTCTTCTATTTTATTTCCTCGATTATCGTATTTAAGAATATCTCGACTTAATCCATTTCTAATTCTCTCTATATTATTTCCGTTACTATCATATTTATATTTGGTTATATGAGTTCTATAACTGCTTTCGTAAGAAAATAGTCTTCTTTCTATTTTTTGTCCTTCTTTGTTGTATTTTATTTGATAATTATCTGCAAAAGACCCTATTCTGGTTATTTTATATATTTTCCCATTTTTTTCTGCTGCTGAGTAAGTAAAATTTGTTAATTCTTTTATTTTTCCTCTTAAACATTTTTTTTTTGTCTATTTGTGTGCATTCAAAATCTGATTTTTCACAAGAAACAGAACTAATTAATAGAACCAATAAAATCCAATTGAATACTTTTGTTTTGTACTTTTTCATAGTTGTATTATTTTTTGTTACTAAATTATATTTGTTCTTTTTATTTTTTACAAAATAGCAACTTCTCCATTTTTCACTTCAAAAATAGTGGATGTTTGTGGAAGTTGTGAAAGTATTTCGTCTAAATGTTCTCGGTTGGTATCGGAAATAAATATCTGACCAAAAATATCCTCCGACACAAGTTCTACAATGTGGCGAACACGCTCGGCATCTAATTTATCGAAAATATCGTCTAAAAGTAGTATTGGAGCAATTTTGTGAGCCTCTTTTAAGAAAATAAATTGAGCCAATTTGATAGAGATAAGATAGGTTTTATTTTGCCCTTGTGACCCAACTCGTTTGAGTGGGAAATCGCCTAAAAGCATCTCCATATCATCCTTGTGAATACCCGAAGTGGTAAAACCGATGATTTGGTCTTTGGGTCTGTTGGCTTTCAGTTTCTCTGCCAAATCACTCTCTTTTAGGTGAGATTTGTACATTAGA
>PDWI01004164.1_pt1 | contig 19651 bp, 14 predicted proteins | sample 1430891 | NCBI WGS metagenome assembly PDWI01 (sample SAMN01162508, study PRJNA174530) | Oral metagenome, whole genome shotgun sequencing project. | biome: Marine environment; feature: Marine mammal; material: Swab sample of the gingival sulcus; isolation source: swab sample of gingival sulcus...
TATCCCAGGTATTGAGAGCGAACACGTTCTTACAAGTGATTCTATCCTAGACCTTCAAGACCTTCCTGAATCATTGCTTGTTATTGGTGGTGGTGTAATCGGAGTAGAGATGGCTCAAGCTTTGGGTTCTCTTGGCACTAAGGTTACAATCGTTGAGATGGCTGAACGTATCATTCCTGCTCTTGACGAAGAAGTTTCTGACGCTCTTCGCAAGGAAATGGAAGCTACAGGTATGACTATCCTAACAGGTAGTGGTATCGACAAGCTAGAAGATAAAGACGGAGGTATTGAAGCGACGCTTAAGGACGGAACGAAAGTTCAAGCTAAGAAAGCGCTTCTTTCTATCGGTCGTGTGCCCGACCTTGAGGGGGTTGGCGAACTTGACCTTGAGATTGAAAAGGGTAAAATCAAGGTTGATAAGTTTATGGAGACTAGTGTCAAGGGAGTTTATGCTCCGGGCGATGTCAATGGTATCAAGATGCTTGCTCACACAGCCTTCCGTATGGCGGAAGTAGCTGCTGAGAACGCTCTTCACGGCAATAAGGTTGAGCTAAATCTTCTTTCTGCTCCTTCGGTTGTTTACACGCTTCCAGAGGTTGCGATGGTTGGTTTGACTGAAAAACAAGCTCGTGAACACTACGGAGAAATCCGTGTAGGTAAGTTCCCATTCGCGGCAAACGGACGTGCATTGGCTTCAGGCGAAACGCACGGATTTGTTAAGGTTATCCTTGACAATAAGTATGGCGAAATCCTAGGTATTCATATTCTTGGAGCAATGGCTGCAGAAATGATTAGCCAAGCTTCTCTGATTATGGAGATGGAAGCTACAGCTGACGAAGTAATTGGCACTATTTATGGTCACCCAACTTACTCAGAAGCTGTGTACGAGGCTATCGCTGATGCTTTGGACATTGCTATTCACCTACCTGCTAAGCCTAAGAAATAGTTTTAGTATTTAGTGATATTTTTTAGGAGCTGGGGCATTCATTTGCTTCAGCTCCTTTTCTATATATAAATTTGTTTTTACAATTATTTTTATTTTCTTTGTAAGTCATTGAGACAGAACATCGAGATCTAATTTAAGTAGAAATGAAACGATATTTATTTAGAATAGCCCTATATCTCGGCTTAGCTTTAACTTTCGCTTCTTGTAGCAAAGATAACTATCAAGAAGACTTACTTCCGCTCAACAATGAGCCACAGCAAGAGTCTAAAGTAACCCTTGACTTATCTGTCGGCGTTACACCTCTGGACGTGATTGATTACACACAAACAGGCGATGATGACCTGCGCGCAACCTATGGTTACGTGTATAGCAAAAGCCTTGGATATGGAAATGTGCCCCACCTCTTTGTCAAAGAAAATGAGCTGGGAAAGAATAGCAAGAGCTTGACAATCCGTATGGGGATTATCAACGTTGATAATGGTAAGGTTTTCTACCAAAAGAATAAAACCAAAATAAACTCTGACCAAGGAGCAATGGGGGCTCCAAATAACAAACCCTCTTGGTACCTTGAAGGCGATGAGGATAATGGGCAGAGACTTCACACCTATCTGAGGTATGACAATAGTGAGCTAATAGAAGGTCTTAACCTTAACGATGAGAGCTGTTATGCATTCATCGGTCTTGGAGGCTATTCAAAGAGCAAGACACAGTTAGATTTCAATAAGAGTGGGAAGCGAGACAATAGCCCAAACGTACAAGTGTATGCTGTCAAAAATGGAGATATTGAGGGACGCTATATCCCAATGATGACAGCTGTTACCAAGCTCAGTGTAACAGAGACTGGCAGCAATAAGGTTGTTCACTTCTCTGGCAATAATAACTTTAAGCCAAGAGGTTCTTTTATCGGCGTCCGCTTAGACAACAAGCTTGGCAAGAGAGCTACAATTCAGTCTATTAAAGTCGTAGATGCAGATGAAACGCCTTTCTATTATAGAGGTTCATTTGAGTGGGATTTTGCTAAAGAAATATCAACCACAGAAAAAGAACAACTTAAACAAAAGTCAAGCTTCTATGCTAGATTTAATGGAGTGAAGAAGAAGGGCGATGAAGTCTTCCCAGTCAAACTGCCTGATGAGCAACCTTATATCTTAGGGACTGAAGCTTTGAGTGATGATAGTCGCACGATTTATCTTTGGGGTTACCAGCGTGAAGATAGAATGGGTAAGTCATTCAAATTTAAGGTTATCTATACGCTTGAAGGCTCTACAGAAGAAGTCGAATCTAAGCTTATCTCTATCAAGCCTCCAAAGAATGGCTTCTTCAAAGACGGAACGGCTTATCGTATTACAGTAAAGCTTTGGGATAAGGACGCAAATAGTGGTGGCACTACAACAGAGGCTTCCGACCAAAAGACAGACTCGGAACTAAACGGAGAAAATCTACTTGACAATGACATTACAAGCCGTTGGGAACTTCCTGAACTAGAAGGAGGAACGTACAATTATTTCGTAACGCATAAAACAAGTGACGTTACGCATTATTCTGTTGAATATAACGTAGATAAAAGGCACGCTCGTTGGGTTGCTTTTAAATTTGATAGCACTACTGCCGTAAATCCTGCGGTTAAAAGAAAAAACAAGTTCAAATGGCTGTCAAATATCCCTGACACTTATAAAGTTAATAAAGACTGGTATCATTCAACGGTAACAGTAAATCCTAAAACAGGGAAGTTCATCACTTATGACAGAGGGCATCTTACTTCTTCAGAAGATAGAGCTTATGAGCAAACAGCCAATGACTTAACTTTTGATTATATCAATATGTCGCCTCAGTTGCCTAATTTCAATAGGGGTTATTACAAACAAATAGAAGGGCTCGTTCAAGAATGGGGACAAGATAGGAATTTTTGTGATGAGCTTTATGTCGTCAAAGGAGGAACAATTAGAGACGGAGAAGTCTTTGATGAAAAGTTAAAAGGCATAATGGTTATTCCTAAGCACTACTTTATGGCTTTGGTTGCCAAAAAGGGTACAGAGTATCACGGTATTGCATTGTGGATAGAGCATAGAAAATATACAAAATCCGATAAGCCTCCCTATAAAGCTATAACTTGCTCTATTGATGAACTGGAGCAGAAGACAGGCATTAACTTCTTCTGTAATATACCTGACACGATTGAAGAGGCGGTCGAGGCAGAAAATGCCGACAGCTACACTTGGCCAAGTCTGTAAGTAATCAGCTAGACTTATAAAAACATATAGGCTGAAGGAATTTCCTTCAGCCTATATGTTTTTGTTCAGTATTAAATAAAACTACTTACTTCGCGTAACTAACCGAGCGCATCTCACGGATAACCGTAATCTTCACTTGCCCTGGGTAAGTCATTTCGTCTTGAATACGCTTAGCAATCACGCCACTAAGCTTATTGATGCTTTCGTCATCTGTCTCATCAGCCCCCACGATAACGCGCAGCTCACGACCTGCCTGTATCGCATAAGTCTTCACAACCCCTGGATAAGAGAGTGCCAACTGCTCAAGGTCATTCAAACGCTTAATGTACGCCTCTACAAGCTCACGCCTAGCACCTGGTCTTGCGCCACTGATAGCATCACAAGCTTGCACAATCGGAGCAATCAATGTCTCCATCTCTATCTCATCGTGGTGTGCACCAACAGCATTACAAACGTCAGCTTTTTCTTTATACTTCTCACAGAGCTTCATTCCGAGGATTGCGTGTGGCAATTCAGGTTCATCATCAGGCACTTTACCAATATCGTGCAACAAACCTGCACGCTTAGCCTTAGCAGGGTTAAGCCCCAGTTCTGCCGCCATAATAGCACAGAGGTTTGCCGTCTCACGTGAGTGCTGAAGGAGATTCTGTCCATAACTTGAGCGGTACTTCATCTTACCAACCAAGCGAATAAGCTCTGGGTGCATTCCGTGAATACCGAGGTCAATAACCGTACGTTTACCCATCTCAATAATCTCTTCCTCAATCTGTTTGCGCACCTTAGCAACCACTTCTTCAATACGTGCTGGGTGAATACGTCCGTCCTGCACAAGCTGATGAAGCGCCAAACGTGCCACCTCACGACGCACAGGGTCAAAGCCCGAGAGGACAATCGCCTCTGGCGTATCGTCTACAATAACTTCCACTCCTGTAGCAGCCTCAATAGCTCTAATGTTACGTCCCTCACGTCCAATGATACGACCTTTGATTTCGTCACTCTCAATGTGGAAAACCGTTACGGAGTTTTCAATAGCCGTCTCAGTCGCCACGCGCTGAATGCTCTTGATGACAATTTTTTGCGCTTCCTTATTCGCCGTCATCTTCGCCTCTTCAATAATCTCGCTGACCATTGACTGCGCTTGGTCTTCTGCCTCAGCAGTAATCTGCTTGATGATGCGCTCACGCGCTTCATCAGCTGAGAGACCGCCTACTTTCTGCAATTCCACCAGCTCTTGCTCATAGAGCTTGTCTAGCTCTTCCTTCTTTTGCTTAAGCTGTTCCTTTGCTTGCTCTAGTTTCTGCTTCTGCCCTTCGAGCGCATTGCTACGCTTATTGACATCTTCTTGCTTGGAGAGGAAGTTCTGCTCACGCTGTTTAAGCGATTGCTCGCGCTGTCTGAGCTTACCTTCACTCTGCTTGAGTTTATCATTATTCTGCGAAACTTGCTGGTCTAGCTCACTCTGAAGCTTAAGAAATTTCTCCTTTACATCGAGCATCTTCTTCTCCTTGAGCAATTCAGCTTGACGCTCTGCTTCTAGCACAATAGCCTTCGCTTTCTCTTTAAGCAAATGGTTATTGATGAGCCACATCACGCCCAAACCGAGGGCAAGTCCCCCAACAAGTGCAATTATTACGCCTATTCCCATTATCTACAACTTATCTTATTCTAAATCCATATACTTACTAAACCAATGGCTACAGCAATAGCCTAAGGAAGTTAAGGCACAAAGCCAACTCCCCCTGAAATGAACCAAAGTAGAAGATTAGATGGATAAGTCTCGCTCTAGCCTAGAACAGCAGAAAGCCTCTAGCTCAAGCCCATAAATCGAATAGAAAACAATGAAGCACTAACAAGAAGCATTTAGCTCCAGCTAGCTTAAACCTTCCGAACAAAGTGCAAAGCATTCCTCTATCTCTTCGTTGATCTGGGAAAATTCGCCTTGGAGCTGTCTCAGCTCCTCTTTCATAAACTCCATTCGGTAGCCAAGCTCAAGAAGCGTACGTCTCAAAAGGATAGACTCGTGCTGTCCCCTATCGTCCTCCTTGAAGGCTTCATAAAATTTATTGATCGTTCCCCCTTTACCCGTCGCAGCTAGGCCTGCAGCTCGGCGATAGAAAGGCTCTAATTCTGGTTCTATACTAATCTTTACCAGAGGAGTACCCGCTATCGTTGCCTTAATCATCTGCTTATCATCTGCTTTGCTTGGAGGCATAAGGCTAGAACGTTCAGTATCTATTATTTATCTATCTTATAATCTACTACATTGAGCGACTCCACGAGTGCTAAACCTGACTTGAGTTCTCCAAGAATCTCATCAATATAAGCTTTAGCCTCATCGGTCGAAGTCTCTCCCCCACGCAAGCTGTTGGCAGTTCTGACCTTAGCCAGTTCCTCGCTTAAGCGCTTATTATCAGCCTCTAACTGTGCCAAGTTGCTGTTCAAAGCCTTAATTTCTGCCTCTTGTAGCCTAATCTTTTGATTTTGGCTTTTCGCAAGGGCTATCAAGCGTCGAACATTCTCAGCTAAGGCAATAAAGCCTTCGTTTTCTATTCTATCAGCCATCGTGCTATTGATATTATTGGGAGCGACTTGCTCATTTCAATTACAAATATAATGATTTTAGTCAATACTATTAGGTATATAGGCGATTTTTCAAGAGTTAGACGCCTTAAAAACACAATAATATGCTTAATAGCAGAGAAATCTCCCACCTACTTAGCTCACTAAATTGAAAGGCTTTTCCCCCTGCCTGCGATAGGCTTTGAAAGTTTAGCGGAAAACTTCTGAGACTTTAGCGCTAAAGTCATTTGAGTTTATGGGAAAACTTTTGAAAGTTTTCCCATAAAGTTTTTGCACCCTTTAAAAAGACTAACTAATCAACTATAAACAAGGCGCTTAACAAAACTGCAAATTCCCCTCCAAGGAGGGGTGGCTTACGACTGAAGTCGCAGACTTAGGCGTAAGACGGGGTGGTCTAAAAAACTTAAGTTTGGCACAAGGTTTCCTTGCTCTACTATCTCCTCCCTCCCCCCTTTGGCTTCGCCTTAGGGGAACTCCCTCCAAAGGGAGAATTTATTATACCCTCTAACAGCCTTATAACTTAGCCCCCCCATCTCGCTTTGTAGGGTAATTTAAAGTCTCAATAAAACGACAAAAGCAAAGAAGCTTAGAGAACAAAAAAGTCATCTACTTTTAGAAAAGAGAGCAGAAAAAAAGCAAACTTCCGTGAACTTTTTCAGAAATAGGACTGTTATAGTAGTGAAGGCAAGAATAAATATGTCCAAAAACGGAAGCCCACAAAAGGCGACCTAGGATATAAAAAAGCTTAGCCTAAACGGTTTTATTATTACTAATTAGATTTATCACAGTTATGAAATACGAACTCGTAAAGTTACCTTATGAGCTGAATGCCCTCGAGCCAGTTCTAAGTAAGGAGACGCTAGAATATCATCACGGTAAGCACCTACAAGCTTATGTCAACAACTTGAACGGTCTTATCGAAGGGACTGAATATGCAGAGATGCCTCTTGAAGAAATCATCGCGAAGAGTGAAGGCGGTATCTTTAATAATGCAGGGCAGGTCTTGAACCACAACCTGTATTTCCTACAATTTGCCCCTAATACAGGAGGTGCTCCTAAGGGTAAATTATTAGAAACTATCGAAGCACAATGGGGTAGCTTCGAGCAATTTAAGGAAGAGTTTACGAAAGCTTGCTTGACGCTCTTCGGTTCTGGTTGGGCTTGGCTCGCAGCCGATAAAGACGGTAAGCTACATATCTGCAAAGAAGCTAACGGAAGTAATCCTGTAGCACACGGATTGAACCCAATCCTTGCAGTAGACGTTTGGGAACACGCTTATTACGTGGACTATCGTAATAGCCGTCCTAATCACGTAACAGCTCTTTGGGACATCATCAACTGGGAAGTTGTTGAGCAACGCTATTCGTAGCGTCTAAATGGTTCATAATGCCATAGATGCTTGATTGCATCTGAAATTGTTATTATTAGTTATTTGGTTTGGTTAGACTCCTCAGCCCTTGTGGGCTGGGGAGTTTTCCGTTATAAGGCTCTATTCGGTCGTTGAGCCTGCGGTCGCTGAGCTTGTCGAAGCGTACCAAGACATTGCACATCTAGCATTATTTCGGCGCTTCGACAAGCTTAGCAACCGAAATTTGACTTTCCAAAAGGAGAAGCTACAGCTCATCTTCAGCGAGGACAACCAAGAAGTCATCTTCCGACAGCTCAAGCTGTTTATCCTTAGGTAAGTTCAGACTAACGCCAAAATTCTCTTCCGCGTTTTTACTTAAGTCGTTATAACGCACACCCAAACAAATCTCATCACGCTTACGTGCCTGCTCCATTATCGTCGCGAAGTCTGCCCTAACAGGGAAATCAGTAAAATAAAGCTTCGCTGGCTTCACATAGATTTCGCTACCGTCCTCTTGGAAGATATCATCGTATAAGGTCTTGATACGAGGCTCTTCACTAAGCTGAGCGAGAATCATAGAAATCAATCTATTACTGATGATAAAGTCATCAACATCGGTCTGAAGAATCAGTTCTTGGTTGTCTGAGTTCAGCACCTGAGTGATAATCTTCGTCTTATGCTCCTCTTTCTTGATAGCATCTTCTTTGGCAATCTTTCTCAGCAGAAGCAAAATCATCAAGGTGTCGGAGTCAATCTTCTCCGTATTCATCTCAAGAGGGTCTTGCGATAGAATAAGGATACTATCGTAATTAAATGGGTTAAGCTTTCTTAGATTATCCAAGACAAGCGTATCCTCATCGTGCAAGGTAATCTCTAGGTCGGGGTATTCGGTGTTCAGCTCTTGGATATGAGCTACGACTGCCTCAGTCGGATTATGCAACATCACATCGAAAGAAGAGCCTTCCTCTAGGTAGTCATCGCATTCCCTAATGAAAATATCCGCCACATCGTGCCAACCTAAAATCAAAATAGACTTACTCGTTTTCTCCAGACGTAGCTCTTTGTAATTCAAGTCTTTCGGCTCGTAAAGCTTCTCACGCTTGAAATCAATCGTAGAGTTGTCGTCTGCAAGAATTAAAATCTCGTCATCATCATCAAGCACAGTATCGTTGTCAGGGCGCAACTCTAAAGTATTGCCTCCGCGACAAATACCGAGAGGCACACCGTCCTCGAAGTGGTAAGGCAATTCGCCGAAAGTAATACCCTGCCAGTCCGTATGATAATAGTAGATTTCGTTTAGATCAAATGATAAAATCTCATTATAAACCATTTCAAGGCCACTCGTCAGAGAGGTTTGAACTAAGAGCTTACCCATTATGTCCCAGTTGTCTAAGGCGATGATATTCTCATCATCAAAGAAGCGCACGACATCACGCTTCTGTTCGGTTAAGACTTCAGCGATGATAGGCAGTTTGTTCTCTCCATTCTGAAGAGCAAGCAGAGACATAACCGTTTTGATACATTGTGTATCAGAACTTATCTTGTCATTCTCAGGAGCATTCCCAGTACTCCCTGATAAGATAATGACTGATTTTGCCGAACTGGCAGAGATGCGCTTAAGTTCGCTAAGATTACTTGGATTACCGTTTGTCGTAATAATCTTCGTCGTCTTCGTATCTGGCAAACGGTTAGCGATGTAATCGTCCATAAACTCCTTGTCGTGCTCCGAGCAGATGACAACGCTCGCTTCTTTCTCGCTCTCATTAGCAATAATCAGCTCTTTGAGAATATCTATAACACGGCTGTTCCAACCCAAAATGAGGGTATGCTCTTCTTCCAAGATAATGCCACGCCCCTTACGGAACTCATACAAGATATTATCTAAGGCTGTCGTTAAGAAGGCAATCAGTGCCGAGAATAAAATCACACCCGTGAAACCTGCAATCACTGTCGTTAGGCGAATCCAACCCGAGGTGTCAGAGTCCTGATACATATTCCCAGGGTCAGTCATCTGCAAGAAAATATACCAAACGTGGTCACTAAAGCCTTGGACTGTATTATAATCAGGAATAGGTCCAATGAGCCACAGCACGAGTGCACGAACCAGTATAATCAAGCCAAAACAGACTAAAAACGCGATGAGCAGACTCACAAATACAGAGCTACCACCCTTTGCCATAAACTGCTCAAAACGGTATTGAGCCTTCTTTCTTATATTTTCCCACATATCTTTATGCTTATATTTCATTATCACTTAATAGTTTCCCTCTTGCAAAGATAAGAAAGTTTAATGGAGCGAGCACAGAAGCTTCATCAGAATGAAAATACACACTATATTTGTATAATTCTCGTTAAATAAGTATCTTTCATTCCATTGACGCGATACCTGCGCTTAGCAGGGTGCTGAAAAATGGAGAAAATAGAACGATAAATAAAGCTATAATGATGACAAAAAGAATAGCCAAAGGCACTTTGGCTCTAATCTTAGGAGCAATGTGCTTCAAGGCTGAACTAAAAGCACAAAATAATCCCGTTACGACGGCAGTACCCTCGCTTGGCATCACGCCAGACGCTAGGACTGCAGGTCTTGGTGACCAAGGAGTATCAACAACTCCTTCGCCCTATTCACAGTATTGGAATCCTGCACAATACGCTTTCTCTCGCAGTAAAGCAGGTATTTCTTTGAGCTATACACCTTGGCTCTCACAACTCGTGAATGACATTGCCCTAATGCAAGTCGGAGGTTATTACAAACTTGGGAGCGAAGATAATCAAGCGCTTGGAGCTTCTCTGCGCTACTTCTCACTCGGTAAGTTAAAAACTTGGAATGAGCTAGGGCAAAGCCTCGGAGAAGCGCACCCAAACGAGTTTGCTTTTGACTTAAGCTACTCGCTGAAGCTTAATCCAAATTTCTCAATGGCGGTTGCTCTGCGTTATATCCGTTCAGCGCAAGACGCTACTGGAGAGCAAGAAGACGGTCAGGCATTCGCGGCTGACATCGCAGGCTATATGCACAAGTATGTAATGCTCGGTTCGGCTGAAGGGCTTTGGTCTTTCGGCTTTAATGTCAAGAATATCGGTACAAAGATTTCCTTTGACTCAGGTGCAACGTCTTCTTTTATCCCCACTAATCTAGGTATCGGTACAGGTTTGCTCTACCCTATTGACGACTATAATATGATTGCGTTTAATGTAGAGGCAAACAAACTTCTTGTGCCAACGCCTAATAAGCTTGACACAAATGCTTCTGAAGAAGAGAAAAAGAAAACACAAGACGACTACAACAATACCTCTGCGATTGCAGGGATTTTCAAGTCTTTCGGCGATGCGCCTGACGGCTTCTCGGAAGAGCTTAAGGAAATACGCTGGTCAGTCGGAGCAGAATACAGCTACGATGATAAATTCTTCCTCCGTGCTGGTTACACCTACTTGCACCCGACGAAAGGGGCTTTGCAGGCCTTCACTGCAGGAGCGGGCTTTAAGATGAGCAGTATCCGCATAGATGCGTCTTATATGATGTCTACCGTTGCACAGAACCCACTTGACCAAACGCTACGCTTTACGCTGGCCTTTGATATGGACGGACTTAAAAAGCTATTCAAATAAACGAAATGAAGATACCTTATAGAGTAGGCTTCGGCTACGATGTACACCGACTAGAGGAAGGTTATGAGCTTTGGCTTGGAGGGATAAAGCTGGAGCATACACTTGGCTTAGAGGGGCATTCGGACGCTGACGTTGCCCTGCACGCAATCTCAGATGCTCTGCTCGGAGCGGCTGCCTTAGGCGACATTGGTCATCACTTTCCGCCAACGGATATACGCTACAAAGGAGCGGACAGCAAGCTACTCCTTGCCGAAGTCTGCAGACTTGTTAGAGAGACAGGCTACGAAATCGGCAATATAGACCTAACCATCACTGCAGAACGCCCTAAAATTAATCCGCACATTCCGCAGATGCGTAAGATAATGGCTGAAGTAATGCAAGTGGAAGAAGGACAAATCTCAATTAAAGCCACGACAAGCGAAAGACTTGGTTTCACAGGACGAGAAGAAGGTATGTCTGCCTATGCCGTGGCACTCATCTTTGCGCCATAGCATAAGCTTTGATTATATTAACGAAAGGCTCTGAACATTGCTGTTCAGAGCCTTTTTATTTTCAGAAAAACAAGCAAGGGCTAGGCAAACACTTTTCGTAGCGCCGTCTTAAGCTTATCAAAATCAGAGCCTGCCGTCAGCGAAAGACGCAAGCGACAGCTACCCTCTGGTACCGTCGGCGGACGGATAGCCTGCACATAGAAACCTTCTGCTTGCATCAGGCGCGCATAATGCTCCGTCTCTTTCGCTCCGCCAATAACGATGGGGAGAATATGACTCTTGCTCGTGGTCTCTAAGCCAAGTTCCTCAAGCAAAGCACGAAGCTCAAGCACGCCTGCCTGAAGCTTTGCTCTACGCTCTGTGAAAGTAGGCAAAAGCTCAAAGACTTCTTTATTAAAGGCTGCGCGAATTGGGGGCATTGCCGTAGAAAAAATCAAAGAACGGCACTTATTCACAAGGTAAGCACGAACCACTTCATCACAAATAATGTAGCCTCCCTGCGAAGCTAAGGCCTTCCCAAAAGTCCCAAGCAGGAAGTCAATATCCTGTATCGTCTCCGTCTCTTCTGCCAAGCCTAAGCCCCTAGCGCCTCGCACGCCAATAGCGTGAGCTTCATCAACATAAAGCATCAGCTTCGGATAGCGTCTCTTAAGCTCCACGAGCGCAGGCAGATCTACCACGTCTCCGTCCATACTGTAGATACTCTCAACCATTACGATGATTTGCTCATAATCATCTTGATGCTTGATTATCAAGCGCTCAAGATGCGCCAAATCATTATGCTTAAAGCGTTCAAAAGGGGCAGACGATAGACGAATACCATCAATCATACTTGCGTGCACAAGCTTATCTGCAAGGATAAGCGTCCCCTTCCTTGCCAAAGCCCCAATAATGCCGACGTTCATATGGTAACCACTAACGAAAGTCAAGCTTGCTTCACGCCCAAAAGCTTTTGCCATTGTTGCCTCCAAAGCCTCATAAACCTCGTGATTACCCGCCAAGAGACGAGAAGATAAGCTTCCCGAGAGCCCATAATTCTTAAGGAGCTTATCCTCAAGACTAGACAGGAGCTTATCCTTAGCCAAAGCAAGATAATCGTTGCTCGAGAGCAAAGCCATTTTTTGCCCCTGAAGCACAACCTCTCCCCCACCTAAGCTCATCTTGGGCAGACGACGAAGCATACCCTTGTCTTCGAGCGCTTCCAACTCCTCTTGATAATGATTATATCCCATTGTAACAATCTTTTAATACTGCAAAGGTAAGCTCTTTCTTTTGATTTTTATCTCAGCAAAACAAATTCTATCAAGAAAAAAACATTTATTTCCGAATAAAAATTTATATATTTGTAACATACAATTTTAGTAATAATATAAAATACGAATAATTATGAAAAAGTTTTTTCTTCGTTTAGGGGTAATCACAACCCTATCACTTGCTTTATTCTCTTGTGATAAAGCGACTGATGAATATCAGAACCTTATTCCTAAGGACGCAGACATCGTACTTGCAATTAACCCAGCTCAGATTGCAGAGAAAGCAGACCTTTCTTCGAGTGAAAATGCTCAATTCATCAACAATGCTGTTGAGAGTATGGGGAATAATGGTACAGCTGCACAGCTTAAAGAAATCATCAAGAACCCAGAAAAGTCTGGTCTTGACGTAGAAGCGCCTATTTATGGTTTTATGAATTTCTCTAAAGAAAATCATGAGCCAGAGTTTCTTGCATTTTCTCTTAAGCTAAAGAGTGCTGATGACTTCAGAGCTGTCGTTAAGACGCTTAACCCTGAAGCTAAGGTTATTGAAGGCGAGATGGCAGGCTTTAAGACAATCAAACTTGAAGGTAATGATGAGACTATCATCGCAACAAAAGAGAAGCAAGGTCTATTCCTTGCAGGAGAACCTTCTCGTTTGCAAGCAAATCTAACAGCTATCCTTAACCAAAAAGGTGACAATGCATTTGCTTCAACTGAGCTATTCGCGAAGATGAACGAGACTAAGGAAGACTTCGAGTGCGTGATTAACTACGGTAAGTTATCGAAAGCTATTCAGGAGAATGCTCCAATGTATAGAAACAACCCTCTTTACACAAAGATGCTTGAAGAAGGTAAGGCTGCCTTCCCATTGGAAGAAGTGTACTATATCCTTGCTCTTAACTCTGAGAAAGGTGCATTGAAGTTCACAACTGATATGTACTCTAAGAACGAGAAGTTTGATGAACTTCTTGAGGAAAGTGGAAAAATCTTCCCTGAGGCAGACGAAACTTTCATCAGCAAGCTACCAAAGAATAGCCTTTATGCTATGAATTTCGCTGTAAACGGTGCTAAACTTTGGGATTTCATTCAGAAGTACTATCCTAAGAGTATTGCAGAAGCAGAAGAAAAGGCTAAGGAAGACCTTGCAGAAATCGGTGTAACTATTGAAGACATCGTTAAGTCTTTCGACGGAGATATTGCTTTTGCTGCAGGAGGCTCATTAGCTAAGCTTCAACAGAAAAAGTTTGATATCCGTGCTTTTGCTGAGCTTGACAATACAGATGTTGCTGTAAAGCTTCTTAACAAGCTTATTGCTGAAGCAGGAAATAGTGGTAAAATCAGCAAAATTGCCGATAACCAATACCTACTTGCAGAAGATATGCCAGTACGTTTTGGATTGAAAGATGACGTTTTCTTCGTTGGAACTAAGGCTGTAGAGAATACAGATGCTTTATTTGAAGATGCTGATCCAAACATCAAGGAAAGTAGTTTCGGAAATAAGTTTGACGACCAGCGCGTAGCAATGGTTATTAATGTATCTGGTATTGTAGAGGTTGTGAAGCCATTCCTTGGCTTTATGGTACCTTCACCAAATGCTATTAAGAGCCTAGAGCAGATTGATTACCTTTCTATGACAAGTGGAGATAAAGTTACTCAGTCTGAAACGGTTCTTAAACTAAAGAACGATCAGAACCCTTACGCATTGCTTCTTGAGCTTGCTCGTGAGATGAAGTAAGAGTAATCCTTTTCAGTAGATGAAGTCCTAGACTTCAATCTAAGTAAGACTACAGCCGTGGCGAAAGACTTTTTCGCTACGGCTGTCTGCGTTTCAGATAGGTGGTATAATAAACGCTCCTAGCGATTCCACTTTCGGTCACTAAAGACGGTCGCTGAGCCTGCGGTCGCTGAGCTTGTCGAAGCGCTATCGAAACGAACTGCGATGTTACATATTTAGTATTTATTTCGGTGCTTCGACAGGCTCAGCGACCGAGGCTAAAGGTTGCCACAAGGCAAAGAACTTCAAGTCAAAACAAGAGAAAAGCTAATTACATAACAGTAACACCTTCCAAAGCAATAGACAAGCTAATTCCCCACCGTGGGAGGGGTCTCGTTTTAGCAAGGGGGTGGGGCGACACTAAGTAAGAGTTGTAATTTCTCATTATCAGCTATACATCTTTAATCCACGAACCGACCCTCCCTCCGAGGGGAATTAAAAGCCCAAACAGAACAAAGGGGTAATGGAAAGTTTAGCGGAAAACCTTCTTCTTAAGGGAAACTATAAATACCTGTTGCTTAAGCTGATATTCCATCATTCAAACTAATACAAAAACTTTAAGGGAAAACTTTTGAAAGTTTTCCCTTAAACTCAAATGACTTTAGCGCTAAAGTCTCAGAAGTTTTCCGCTAAACTTTTTCGCCGAAGAGGGACAGCCCAAGAAAACAGATTTAGCTCCCAGAAAAACAATGCCCTTTCACCCAAAAATTCATATATTTGTAGTATAACATTATCATCATATAATTACAAATAATTATGAATAAATCATTCTTCCGCTGGGGACTCATCACAGCCCTGACACTCTTAATGTTCTCTTGTCATAAGACAGCTGACACGCATCAAAACCTGATTCCCAAAGATGCTGACTTTGTTCTAGCCATTAAGTCTGCTCAGATTGCGGAGAAAGCAAAACTATCTTCAGAAGAAAACATCAAGCTATTCAGGGAGTTTGCCGATGAAATTTACGATCAAAAAAACAAGAAAGAATTCATAGACTTCATTAATAATCCAGAAAGATCAGGGATTGATTTTGAAGCTCCAATCTACCTTTTCTCTAGCTTTCCAGAAGAAGGCTCTGACCTTAGTTTCTTTGGCATAAGCTTTAGATGCAACGATGAGATAGAAGAAAGCCTATCAGAGGAGTCAGAGATGCAATTTGATAAAGAATTGGCAGGCTTTAAGATCTACAAAGATCAAGATGATCGCGATTTTGTTCTAGCAATAAGAGGAGAAGAGGGCTTGGCACTTGTCTTTCTCAATCAAAAATCCGAAGAAAAATTACAGAAAATCCTAGAGCAAACAAAGGAAAATTCCTTTGCCTCTACTAAGACTTTTGCCAAGATAAACGAAACTCAAGAAGATATTGAGCTTGTCCTAAACTATAGTTCAATCCTCAAGTTATATACACAGCAAAAAGCATTTACAGAAGCTCCAGCACAAAAAGAGATATTAGAGCTGATGAAGCAAGGTGCTTCTCTTAAGGCACTTTACTACACCTTAGGCATCAACGCCGAGAAAGGAGCTTTGAAGGTCATTGGAGATATTTATTCTGAAGACCAAAAGACCCAAAAGATAATTGAGGATTTTTCTAAAAACGTCCCCAATTCGAAAAATAAGTTCTTTGACTTCATTCCTAAAAATAGCCTCTTCTCCTTTAACCTTTCTATCCACGGAGCGAGCGTTTGGAGGCAAATTCAGAAATTACACCCTAATGCTTTCCCTAATACACAAAAGCAATATGAGGAACTCTCAGAAGCAATCGACATAGAGCTAGAGGATATATTCAAGGCTTTAGAAGGTGATTTTACGGGCGCTCTTTCAGGTTCACTAATAGATTTTGAGCAGAAGAATATAGATTTTCGTATTTATCTTGAAATGGGAAATAAAGAAACTGTCATCAAGATAATTAATAAAGTGATTGAAGATAAAGACATTGAGTCTATTAAGACAGGCGAAAATCAATATCTAATTGACACGGAAGTGCCTATCCGTTTTGGAATAAAAGATGATGTTTTCTTCTTCACGACTAAGAGACTTGACAGCGTAGATGAGCTTTTTGAAGAGGTTAATCCAAACATTAAAGAAAGCCGTTATGCAGACCAACTCCTAAACAAACGAGCTTCTATGCTCATTGACGTTGCTAAGATTGTGAATATGACTAAGCCATTTATGGGCTTTGTCTTACCTGCTGAGCTTATTAATAGATTAGAAGAAATAGACTATCTTTCTTTCTCTAACACCGACAAGCTTACTCAGGCAGAGATACTCCTAAAGCTAAAGAATGACAAAAACCCTTACGCCCTACTTCTTGATCTAATACGTGAGATAGAATAAGGCTGTCTACTTCAGCAAGCTAACAGAGCAATGGCGAGTTTGTAGGTCAGGATAATCCATTGATGATAATGCCTACAAGTGAAATGGAAGCAGAAAGACCTTAAGTAAATAGAGAAAACAAAAAAAATCGTGGAACAAATTATATTACATAAAGTTACGCCTAAGATTTTTGAAGGGCAAGACCTAAGCCAGTCTGAGATTTGGCAAGAGGAAGAGCTTACCTTCGAAATAGGAAAGAGCTACCTCATTTCCTCTCAATCTGGGGCAGGCAAGTCAAGCCTCTGCGCTTATGTCTTGGGACATAGAACTGACTATACTGGGACGATTACTTTCAACAGACAGGATATTCGGACATTCTCTGCCAAGGATTGGGACTTAGCACGCCAAACAACGCTGAGCATCTTATGGCAGGACTTGAAGCTCTTCCCAAACCTAAGCGTCTGGGAAAACATACAACTAAAGAATAAGCAGACGAAGCACAAGAGCGATGATGAAATCCAAGCTCTAATCACTGCCCTAGGACTTGAAGATAAGCGCGAAATAAAGATTGAGAAGCTCTCTCTTGGTCAGCAACAGAGGGTCGCCCTCATCAGAGCCCTTTGTCAGCCCTTCCACTTCCTTATTCTTGATGAACCAATCAGTCACCTTGACGAAGAGACTGCCAAGCTGATGAATAAAATTATACGTATTGAGATTGCTAAGCGAGGAGCTGGCTTAATCGTTACCTCTATCGGACAAGACCTCGCTGGCGAATTTGACTTTACACTTAAGCTATGAACAAACTTGTCTTAAAGGTACTGAGGAAACACCTCAGTCTAATGCAAATCTTTGGCTTTTTCTTTGCCAATCTTCTCGGACTAACAATACTATTTGCTTCGCTTACTTTCTATTTAGATACGAAGGATTTATTTGAAGAGAAAGCTGAAGAGAGTTCTAAAACGACACTGGTCATCAACAAGAAAGTTGCGAGCTTAAACACTTTAGGCTTGGGTAATAATCGCTTTTCTGAGCGTGATATTAAGCAATTAGACAAACAAGCGAACGTTGAGGAAGTAGGCTTATTTACTTCTGCTCACTACAGCGTAACGGCAAGTTTTCAAGCAGGGGTTTCGCTATATACTTACATCTTTTTGGAGAGCGTTGAAGATCGTTTCCTTGATGTCAAAACAGATAACTGGAGCTTTGTAGAGGGGCAGGACTATGTGCCGATTATTCTGCCACGTTCTTACCTGACGCTCTACAATACTGCTTTCGCCGTAAGTCAAGGTTTGCCGACCTTTGGGGCAAGTACAATTAAGAACATTCATCTACAACTAGACCTACAAGGAAAGAATGGGCTTGCGCAGACCTTTGAGGGGCGTATCATTGGCTTTAGTGACAAGCTCAATACCATTCTCGTGCCTCAGAGCTTCATCAACTGGTCTAATGGCTATTTTGCGCCAGATAAACAGGAAGACCCATCACGTCTTATCCTCAAGGTCAAAGATCCGTCAAATACGGCTCTCCTCACTTACCTCAAACAAAAAGGCTACGAAGTGCAAGATAATCAGCTACATTCGGCACAAGCGAAATTTATCTTCCAAGTCATTACATTCTTTGTCTTTGGATTAGGAGCAATTATTTTCCTTCTAGCTCTTTATTTACTTGTATTAAGCACTTTGCTCTTAATAGAGAAGAGTAACAAGGAATACGAAGACTTACTCCTTCTGGGCTATGCACGTCGCCTGCTTAATCGCCCTTTCTATCTCATCTCTGCGGGAGCAATGTTCGGCGCTGGGTTAATAGCAATAGGACTGACTTACCTCATTCAGAGCTATTATTTAGCTTATGTGCAGAAGATTTACCCAGAGGTCTCAGCAAGCCAACTTAGCTACCTATTAGTATTAGCTTTTGCCTTTAGCTTGCTAGCTCTCCTGATAACCTTCATCAACCTTTATAGAAGAATGCCTCGCCTACCGAAGAAACAGTAAGAGAGGGAGAGCAAAAAATAAAACCGGCTTAGAGCAATTAATTGCTCTAAGCCGGTTTTAATGTCTTGGTATTAGGATTTAGAAGTAACTTAACTTAAAGGTTTTTGTTCCCAAGTCCGTCTCCCCTTGAATCGTGGTAATTCGGACTTCAATTGGACGCCCCTGCTCATCAAAAGTATAAGCATAACGCTCCTCTGTCTTCAAGCCTCCTGCTTTGCTAAGCTTACTGCTCAAGAGGTTTTGAGAGCGCTGAAGCATATAGTCTGTTAGGTAAGCCTCAGTTTCGCCTGCATTAAGAATGAAGTTTAAGTCAGGGTAAACCTTGTTCACTGCATCTTGATAAGCATATTCCACATTAAAACTGCCTGCCCTAACGCTTAAGTTTCCCTCTTGTGTCCAAGCATAGGTATAGGTCTCAGACTTGTCGCCCTTAGCTTTACGAACGTAAGACTTTAAATGCTTATGCTCATAACTGAAGTTTGCATAGCTCAGCTGAGCGCTCATTAGCGAAGAAGCCTTACCGTCCTTAAGCTTAAGCGTAAGAGAAGCCAGCTCATCTTCCTTTGATGAATGCACCTCAACCTTTGACAGAGCTTCATTAAGTAGGCTGTAAGTAAAATGCAAACTTAGGCTTTGAGAGCTTACACGCTCTAGATGAGCTTCAGCATCGTAAGAAAAATTAAGCTCGTCCATCAGCTTAGCTCCTTGGTACTCTCTAATGGTCTTGAGCATATAGAAACCCTCTTTCATCTGATTTTCTTTTTTAGAAGGTAAAGGCTCTTCTTGCTTTTCCCCATTATCTTTGTCATTCTGCTTATCCTCTTGGGACTTGTCAGGCATAGACATTTTCTTCTCCTTATGATCTGAAGGAGTAAGAGGCTCTTTCTTGCCCTCTGAGCAAGCAAAGGCAATACTTGTTACAAGAACAAGGTACAATACATTTAATCTTTTCATCTTATTACTGTTTACAAAATAAAAGAACTAAGTAGCCCTATAAGGGAACAAAACTTAAGTCCCTCTATAAATAGGAAAAGAGCTGACTACATTGATGTAATCAGCTCTCCTTGAAAACTGGCGGCTACCTACTCTCCCACTATACGCAGTACCATCGGCACCAT
>PDWI01004165.1_pt1 | contig 19647 bp, 16 predicted proteins | sample 1430891 | NCBI WGS metagenome assembly PDWI01 (sample SAMN01162508, study PRJNA174530) | Oral metagenome, whole genome shotgun sequencing project. | biome: Marine environment; feature: Marine mammal; material: Swab sample of the gingival sulcus; isolation source: swab sample of gingival sulcus...
CTGTGCCAGTTGATGACATATCAGTTCTGTACATTTGCTTTCCAGAAACAATCTGCGTATGGCTCCATGAAAAGGACACGTTACAATGTCTAAAAGGGCCGCCTGAACAGCAGGGCAAATAGTACCAAAAACCATCCGGTGCTCAAAGGCGTTGGACAACAGCATATCAACTTCCCCTTGCCTCTGGACAGCACCTCTGAGCAAAGATTTTAACATGTTTAGGGAAATCCAGATGTTAATCATCTGCATATGTTTTCCGGCCGGATGAATACAATGCCCGCGAACAGCCGGAAACGAGGTCAGACAGGTCTGGTCCGGTGCAAAAAGGAATTGTTTTTTCCATGTTCCCTGGTGCAGATCATTATAAATACCGCCAGACAAAAGAAACGAAAAAACCAGAGGCAGGGAATCTTCTACAAAGGATACCGTAGTGTTTTCCAAAGGCTGGAAATCGCGGATCAGCAGCTTCAACCCCGGTCGCAGCGGAATGACCTGCAAAAATCCCCGGCCCATGGATTGGGGACACTGCAGGAAAAGTTCCTGACTACTTTCCAGAGGCAGAAACCCAATCTTTTCATAATCATTGCCGTAGGATTGGATGTTTTGACGCATAACTTTTAATAACACTTTGAGTTAAGGTGAATATTCATTCCTTAAAATATTTCACATCCTTTTGCCAGAAGAAATTATAGTTATATAAAAATTCTATAAATCACCCACCAGCGCACTACTCTTCACATAGATAGTACTCTTTGCTTTTAAAAAGTCCATTTTTCGATGAACAACATGCCGTAAAGCGAAGAGAACAATAAAACTTTGAGGGCATCAAATACTTATGACAAAATTTAAGTAGTCAATTTCAGAGATTCTCAGGCTCTTACACAATGGTGTCCCACAGTTTCTCCATAGCTCTTACTATGGGAGGAACTATGAGACACCACTGATACGCACAGCAACAGAATTGGCATGCGCTTCCAACCCCTCCAGTCGGGCAAGGCGCATAATATGCTCGGCATCAGCGGCAAGGGCAGATGATGAATAACTGATAAGAGAACACTTTTTCAGAAAGGTCTCAACGCCAAGGGCAGAGGCAAACCGGGCAGTGCTCATAGTGGGCAGCACATGGTTTGGCCCGGCAAAATAGTCTCCTGCCGCCTCCGGGGTATGGCCGCCAAGAAAGATCGCTCCGGCATGACGGATCAGAGGAATCTGCGCCCAGGGATCGGCAATGCTCAACTCCAGATGTTCAATAGCAAGTTTATTCGCAATATCAATCATCTGTTCTATACTTTGTGCAATAAGGATGGCTCCCTTCTCAACAAGGGCGGTACGGGCAATAGCCTCCCGCGGCAGGGCGGGGAGCTGTCTCTCCAGCTCTTCTACCACCTGTATAGCAAGCTCTTTTTCTGTAGTCAACAGAATAGCAAGCGCCTGGGGATCATGCTCGGCCTGGGCAAGCATATCGGCAGCAATATGTGTCGCATTTGCAGTGTTATCGGCAACAATCAACACCTCGGACGGCCCCGCAATCATATCAATTTTCACCATCCCTGAAACCTGCCGCTTGGCTTCTGCCACATATTGATTGCCGGGGCCAACGATCACATCCACTTTCGGGATACTTTCTGTGCCAAAGGCAAGGGCGGCAACCCCCCATGCAGAACCGGCCTTATAGATTTCATCAATACCAATTTCCTGTGCGGCAACCAGCAGATGAGGGTCAACGCTGCCATCAGCCGACGGTGGCGTTATCATAACCCGCCTTCCCACCCCGGCAATGCCAGCGGGAATACCGTTCATCAGTACCGAAGAGACCAGAGGTGTAGAGCCGCCAGTTCCTCCCGGAACATATAATCCGGCAACATCCACCGGACGCACCAAGCGCCCGACAATGGCGCCATCTTCTCTTGTTTGCAACCAGGAATCTTCCATCTCCCGCTGATGGAATTCAGTTATTCTGCTTACAGCAGCCTTTAACGAGGCAAGAGTCATATCATCAATCTGTTGATACGCCGCCTTCAGTTCGACGGGTTGAACCCGCAATTCAGCAAGAGAAGTGCAATCGAAACGACGACCATAATCCAGCACCGCAGCATCACCCTTTGCCGCAACATCACGCAGAATCCCGGCCACAGCATCGGTACAACTATTGTCTGTCTGCTGAAAACGGTCAACCAGACGGGATAAAATTCTCTGCCCTTGCCTATCTGTTAGTGCCACCGGGCGAATAAAATTATCTTTATTCATTAATCCAAAGACCTCCTGTTTATCAAAGCAGAAAATACTTCCGCCATCATAAATAAAACTTCACTATACGCTGTTTCCTTTTTTATGAAAAGAAATGAAAAAGAGATTCCTTTATCCCGGGAAGAAATTTTTATCAGGAATAAATTTATCAATATTTTTTATGCACTTATTTTAAAAAAATCAACAATTTATTTAGAAAATCTTTACCTGTTCCCACTTGAATTTATTATCGAAAAACACTAGAGACTGACAAAAGAAATATTTTGACAGGGTGATAAGATGAAGTTCAAACATCTTTTTGTTATTGACGTAATACTCTCTTCTGCTTTTCTAACCATGGAAATAGCAGATACCCCCTATTCTGCCTGTCTTATTATCGCCCTGCAATTCTCCGTCGCCCTGTCTGCAATCTGTCTTGCCCGACAAACATCACAACAAAAGAGATTTTTCTATTATATTATTGCCACAGCGATGGTGATCCGCAGCAGTCTTGATACTCTGGAATTTATCTCTTTCGGTACATTTCTTCCCAAAGCTGATGCTCCAGATCTTTATGCCGCCTTCACTATACCAATGCTGCTGATCTGCGGATCGTTGTCTTACTATTTTACCGAAATAATGTACCGTTATGACCGAAAACAGATGCTGCTCGATAGCTACAAAGTATCAGCAGTCATCATCACGGCGGTGGGAGCAACAACAATTGATGCCTACGATAAATCAAACACCCTCTTATGGGAATTTTCTCCATATTGCATCTCTTTTGTTATCCATACCTTTATAAGCTGCGCGATCATCATTCTCTCGCTTATTCTTGTCCTCTCAAGGAAGAGTGGAAGGCATCATTTTGCCTTTGTCGGCCTTATCCTGTTTTATCTGCTTATGGCCAGTCGTCATATCCTGCTGACCTGGCATCTGGAACATATTATTGATTTCAATCCAAAAATTATTGAATACATGCTGGTTTTTGCTTGTCTTATCATCTCTGCAACCATCCAGTGCCACTATAAACTCCAGAAAGCTAACGATTTTAAGCTCTTTTCCCTGGAAGTTAAACAGCCTGAAAATATCGGTACAACCCGAACCGGACTATTCCTCGTTGCGATAAGTGCAATTATCTGGCTTGTCGGCCTGCTTCCAACACCTGTATTTCTTCTGCTGATGTTTATTCTCTATATTTTAAAGCGAATGGACGCCATAGTACAACGAACATACAGTATCAATGTACAGTTGATAAGAGAACTGACCATTAACGCCCTGACTGGCCTGCATAACCGATCATATTTTATAGAAATGCTCAATTCATATGTAGAGAAGAAAAAAACTTTTACTCTCTTCTTTATTAATCTTATTCGCTTTAAGGTTATTAACAATATCCACGGTACAGATGCTGGCGATGACGTATTAAAAAAGGTCGCAGAAAGGCTTGCCCGCATAAAGGCGCAGCGCAAGGATATCGCCATCTTTCGCTGTAATGGCGATGAATTTGCGATACTGTTAAAAGGAGATACAGTAGAGAAGATCGACAATATTGCCCATCTTGTTATTGATTCCGTTGAAAAGCCGCTAAAAATCGGGCAGCTTGATCTCAGTATCAACGTAGGAGTGGGAGCAGCTCGCTACCCAGAAGATACTGATAATACACAAAAATTATTAAAATATGCCGATAACGCAATGCGCAAGGCCAAACAACGGGAAGATTTTCGCTTTCTTTGCCATTCTCCTGCTTTTACCATCGACCTGGAAAGAAAACACCGGCTTGAAAGAAAACTGCAACAAAAAGAATTTACCAAAGAGCTTTCTCTCTTTTATCAGCCAAAAATCAACGTAGCCGACAAGAAGATCCACGAAATGGAAGCTCTGGCCAGATGGTTTGACAAAGACGGCAAACCAGTTTTTTCTCCGGCAGAATTTATCCCGCTGGCAGAAGAGATGGGCAAAATTGATGAGATCAGCGAATGGGTATTTGATACTGCCTTTCGCCAGATAAAAGCCTGGAACGAAACCTATAATACGAATCATATTGTCAATATCAATGTCTCACCAATAACCATCCATAACAAGATGTTTGTTGAAAATCTCTCCGCACAAATAAGAAGGACGGGGGTAAAACCAGAGTGGATTGGTATAGAAATAACAGAATATAGTGCGATGACCGCACCCCAATATATACGCAAGGTACTTTCCTCTATCAGTAATTTGGGGATAAAGATTTCGATTGATGATTTTGGCACCGGCTACTCCTCCCTCAGCTACCTCAAACTTTTCAATATTGATGAGTTAAAAATTGCCAAGGAACTTATTGACAATATAGATAAAGGCGGCAATGAATATCAGATTGTCAATGCCATTATCAAAATGGCGCAAGGACTCTCTCTAACAACAGTTGCCGAAGGAGTGGAGATAAAAGAGCAACTGGCAATTCTTGAAGAGCTGGGGTGTGATACCATTCAGGGATACTTTTTTGAAAAGCCACTCCCATCAAGCAAACTGGAAGAATTTTATTTGCAAGGGATAAAAAACCATTAAAAATGGCAATATCTCCATTTTCTTTACACTTTCTCCAAAAATCCATTTGACGAATTTGAAAAAAACTATAGTGTAATTCTAACGTTTTCCCTGTATGCCTCTGCTTCTCGACCGATTGTCTTTTACTGTCGGTAAAGCTTACAGCCATATGTAAATAATAGAGAATTACCTATATGGAATTTCAACCCAAATGGATCGCCTGGGAGATCACCCGCCGCTGTAACCTGAAGTGCGTTCATTGCCGCTCTTCTTCAGAGTTCACCCTGGCAGGACACCCCGATTTCAGTTATCAACAAGCAACAAGAATAATTGATGACATAAGCAGTTATGCCAGCCCGGTACTGGTGCTTTCCGGCGGAGAACCATTATTAAGAGAAGATGTATTTGATATTGCCAACTATGGTACAGACAAGGGTATGCGCATGTGCCTGGCAACAAATGGCACCCTTGTTTCCGAGAAGACCTGCGCCGACATAAAAAAAAGCGGTATCCGCATGGTCTCTTTAAGTCTGGACGGGGCAACGGCTGAAACACATGATAATTTTCGTAACCAGAAGGGAGCGTTTGATGGCACAATGAATGCGATTCGCCTCTTTAACCGCCATAACATCCCTTTTCTTGTCAACTCTTCGTTTACCCGGCGCAACCAGAAGGAAATTCCTGAAATTTATACACTGGTAAAAGAGCTTGGTGCCACCGCCTGGTATATGTTTATGATTGTCCCCACTGGACGCGGCGAAGATATTATGGAAGAGCTGATCTCCGATGAGCTTTACGACGAGATTCTTAACTGGCATTATGAGGTGGAAAAAGAGGAAAACGAACTGCTGATGCGCCCTACCTGTGCCCCCCACTACTACCGGATTATCCGTGAACGGGCAAAAGCCGCCGGAGAGAAAGTGGTACGACGCAACCTTAAATTTTCTACCGGGGGATCCAAGGGCTGCCTTGCCGGGCAACTTATCTGCCTGATCAATGTGGATGGTGATATACTCCCCTGCAGCTATTTCCCCAAAACTGCGGGTAATCTATATGCCACTCCCTTTAAAAAAATATGGGAAGAATCAGAAATTTTTTCACAATTACGGAATTTTAAAGGATATGGAGGAACCTGCGGCAAATGTGAATACATTAATGTTTGCGGTGGCTGCCGGGCAAGAGCCTATTCCATGACCGGGGATTTCCTTGGAGAAGAACCGTTCTGCAATCATATCCCGAAAAATTATACCCCCACCCATATGGCCCTGTAAGGAGCAATAATGAATACAACTTTTATTGATGCCTGCTACGGCAGAAAGACTGAATATACTCCGGTATGGATGATGCGCCAGGCAGGCCGCTATCTGCCCGAATACAAGGCGGTACGTGAAGGCATTGACTTTCTTGATTTATGCAAGACTCCAGAACTTTGCGTAAAGATAACCCTGCAGCCCATTGAACGCCTTGGTGTTGATGCAGCTATTCTTTTTTCCGATATTCTCACCCTTATGGAAGCAATGGGAGCACCCCTTGAATTTCACGAAGGCCGTGGCCCTGTTTTTCCACAAACCGTTCGCTGCAAGGCAGATGTCGACAGGCTGGTCGTACCAGAGGCCGCGACAGAACTTTCCTTCGTTATGGAAACTATCCGTCTACTGCGTGGCGAATTAAAAGTGCCACTGATTGGTTTTGCCGGCGCACCCTTTACCTGCTCCACCTATCTGATTGAAGGAGGCAGCTCCAAGGCCTTCTGGGAAACAAAGAAAATGATGTATACAGCACCGGAGATTTTTCATCTGCTGCAGAGAAAGATCACCGATGCAACTATTGATTATTTGCAAGAACAGATAAGAGCGGGAGCCCAGGCAATCCAGCTTTTTGACAGTTGGGCAGGAATCTTGGCGCCAATGGATTTTGCAGAATATGTGCTCCCCTATGTACAAGAGATAATGGCCGCATTAAAGGCTCCAGATTTACCCCGGGTTCCTCTAATCTATTTTGCCAATAATGGAGCAACCCTGCTGGAACTTTCTGCCCAATCCGGCGCTGATGTTATTGGTCTTGACTGGCGGGTTGATATTGCCTATGCCATCAGTAAGGTGGGGAATAAGGCGGTACAGGGAAATCTCGACCCTTTTGCGCTGATGCTGCCCGAAGACAAGCTGCGCCAGCGGGTAACAACAATTCTCGAATCGGCAAAAGAGGCAAAGGGGCATATCTTTAATCTTGGTCATGGGATCAACCAGTTCACTCCGCCATCTCAGGCAAAGTTGATGATTGATACTGTTCATGAATTCAGCAGAAAAAGGTAAACCAGCCAATCATCCCCTGGACTATCCTGATCTATTCGCCACGCGATTCTGGTTGCGAATATAGTCTTAGTGATAGCGGCGTAAATCGCAAACACCCGAAGACATTATGACAGCACAGCCTGCAAAAAAGCCGATCATTACCATTGAAAAAATGAATAAATGGTATGGTAATTTTCATGTCCTGAAAAATATCAACCTTACCGTCCATCCCGGGGAACGGATTGTTATCTGCGGCCCATCCGGCTCAGGAAAATCAACGCTTATCCGCTGTATCAACCGCCTTGAGGAACACCAGAGTGGCAGCATTATTGTTGATGATACCGAATTGACAGACGATATGAAAAATATCGAAAAAGTACGCACTGAAGTGGGGATGGTTTTTCAGCATTTTAATCTTTTTCCCCACCTCTCCATTCTGGATAATCTTACCCTGGGGCCGATACATACCAGAAAAATACCCCGCAAGGAAGCGGAAGAGACTGCCAGACACTACCTGCAAAAAGTACATATCGCAAAGCAGGCGGATAAATTCCCCAGCCAGCTTTCCGGTGGCCAGCGACAACGGGTAGCCATTGCCCGCAGCCTCTGTATGCAGCCAAAGGTCATGCTGTTTGATGAACCGACCTCAGCTCTTGACCCGGAGATGGTTAAAGAGGTGCTGGAGGTAATGATAAGCCTTGCCGAGGAAGGCATGACCATGCTGGTGGTCAGCCATGAGATGGGCTTTGCCCGCAGGGTGGCTCATCGAGTGCTATTTATGGATGCCGGCGAGATTGTCGAAGAGAGCGAACCTTATGCTTTTTTTGAGAATCCTGGCCATCCACGCACAAAAGAATTTCTGGCGCAGATCCTCTAGAAAATAAGACTTGTTGCAAGGAGCTACACTCCATAGAAAAATCTTAAACAACCAATCAATACCACAGTATAGACCACTGTCATTCCGACACCCGCCTTGATAAAATCCGATGTTTTATAATTTCCGGGGCGCATTATCAGTGCATTTACCTGATGAGTAGGTAAAATAAAGGTATTAGAAGCGGAGACCGCCACCACCAATGCAGCCATTACTGGATCTGTATCAGCGGCAGCAGCCATATTCATGGCCAGAGGGATCATCAGTACTGTTGCCCCCACATTGGATGCCACCAGAGAAAAAAAGGCGGTTAAACAGGAGATAATGCCAAGCAGCAACAGGGGCTGTGGCGTTCCTGCCAGATCAAGAACCTGTTGGGCAATCCAGGCGGCAGCACCCGTCCGCTCAAAGGCAGTACCCAGGGGAATAAGCCCGGCAAGGAGAAAAATGGTACGCCAGTCCACCGCCTCATAGGCCCTGTCGGCACGAATAACACGAGTAAGAATCATTACCAGCGCACCAGTCAACAACGCAATAGACAATTTTATATGAAGAACCAGTGCCAGCACCAGGGCAAGCAGCAGTGAGAAAACAGCCGCCCCGGCTTTTTCCGGCTTTAGTTCTTCGCCCGGAATCGTACCCATCAGAGCCAGATCCATCTCCTTTGCAAGCAAACGAAACTGCTTCCATTTCCCTTGCATCAAGATGGTATCCCCCTGTTGCAGTTGCGTTTGATTGATCTGTTCCATTATAATCTCTTCACCACGGACAATAGCCAGGGGATTAACATGATAAAGCCTGCGAAAACTCAGCTCTTCCATGGTATGGGTGCTTAAACTGGAATGGTGTACAACAACACCTTCCATAATCCCGCTCTCATCAGAACTATTATCACTGGCAAAAATCTCAAACTCCGGCTTTATCTTCCATCCCAATTCATTGACAAGGCGATCAATATGCGCTTCTGAACTCATCACCCACAGAGAATCTCCCGGCTCAACCAGGGTTCCCCCAAGAGGAGAGAGATTTTTATTATAGCCGCCCTCCTTGGCAACACCAACCACAGTAATATGATAACGGGGGCGAATCTCCAGGGATTCAAGAGTTGCCGCAGGGAAATCGCCGGGAATAAACAGCTCATAGCCATGCCCCACCTCACTGCCATAAATCTCCATCAATCGCCTGTCCATACAGACATCATCTTCATCACAAACATCGACGGGAAGCACTCTTTTACCCAGCAACATAAAATAGAGCAATGCGGAGACAAGCAGGGCAATACCAATGGGCATTACCGAAAGCAGCCTCAACGGAGTGAAGGCAGGAAGAGATTCTCCACTATTTACCGCACCTGCCCACCAGTTTGCCATCAGATCATTAAGCATAATCAACGGGCTAGAACCAACCAGCGTCAAACAGCCGCCGATAATAGCACAAAAGCCCATCGGCATCAGAATATGGCTGGCAGAACAGTTTAGACGCCGGCAAAGACGAAGAGTTACCGGCATAAAAAGAGCGGCGGCACCGATATTTTGCATAAAACTGGAAATAAGAGCCACGGTAAACGAGATAACGACCATTATCCGGTTCTCGCTTTTACCGGCAATCTTTATAATATGCCCGGCAACCACATGCATTACGCCTGTTTTATTAAGGCCAGCACCAAGAATCATCACTGCAATAATGGAGACCACCGCATTGGAACTAAGCCCGGCAATAGCATCCTCGGCAGAAAGCACCCCGGTTAATGGCAGCAGCACCATCATCAAAACGCCGACCATATCCACCCGCAGCAGATCGGTGGCAAAAAGAAAGATGGCAAGACCAAGCAGGGAAAAAACAATATAGATATCGGTGGTAAGCTCCATAAGATATATCCTGTAGTTATCTGACTGAGTTGTTTTCGGCTCTGATATAACCAAAGACAATAAAAAAGCGGTCATATTTAAAAAATATGACCGCCAGCAAAATTTTTCAAAAAAATCAAATTATTGCTTTCCAGTCCACCGACGAATGCCACCAATGCCTAAAAGACCGAAACCTAAAAGCGCCATGGTTGCAGGTTCCGGTACAGGATCAGGAGCTGGAGTTCGAGACTCCAGATTGAGTTTAATGGTATTATTGCCTTTATATGTAATTTCTATACCATCAAGATAGCTCTGTACCTCGGGGCTATTTGTTTTATAGCCAGCGATAATATCAATATAGGCAATTGGTTCATTTGCATAATCAGTAGAACCCGAAGAATATTTTTTTACCGATCCAACACCAACTGCGTCATCTCCAAACAGGCTCCATTGATGCCACTCCGAGTCATTAGCAGAACCGGGGATATAATTCACCCGATTATACAAATCTGTATAAGTAATAAACCAGAAGGATTTCTCTTCTCCTGTATAAATCTTCACCTGCCAATCACGCTTCAACGTGCCATCCTGCTTAACACCAACATTTTTTGTCCAGTATGTAAAACTATCAATGTCGTTAATGGTGACCTCTTCATCGCCAAAGAAACTGGAATTTATGCGCAAAGCAGTATAATCCCTGCCGCCACCAATAGCACTCCCCGTAACATTTGAATAGAAAGAACTTCCTCCAAAACCTGGAGCCCCGCCACCATCCCAGGAACCTTCGGGCTTGTCTTCATCCCTATCCCAGCTCAAACCGCCCTTTCTTGTAAGATCGTCAGGAGTTACTATCTGCTCAATCTTGATCGGATCAGCCAACGAACTGCCCACACCCAACAAACTTATTGCCAGAAAAAACAATAAGAACTTTTTCATTCCTCTCTCTCCATATTTTATATTTTAACAATCTTGCACGAATAGCTGGACATTTAATTATACCTTAACAGCGCATTCTGTCAAGGTATTGTTATAAAGACCAGTTGCTTTTTCTATGAAAAAAAAAGACAGTCTGCTATAATGCCAGGCAGGTATTTTTTGCGTGCTAAAAATATATTTATCGCAAATGGAGCAGAATAATGGAACAAACCACTATTAACGAACAACCGCAGACAACAGAACAGCAGCCAGAAACTTCAACACCCCCAAAAAAACGCAGAAGAAAATGGGAACTGAAAACCATTGAATGGCTTCAGATTGCGCTTGACTATAACCTGTTTCGCTATGGCGGCAAAGGCAACATTCTTAAGTAGCGGAAAAATTGCGCAGACGCAGGGCATTTGTCACTACCGAAACAGAACTCATCGCCATTGCCGCTCCTGCAATCATCGGGTTTAGAGCAGGGCCGCCAAACAGCACCAGCAGGCCGCCAGCAATGGGGATTCCCACCGAATTATAGGCAAATGCCCAGAACAGGTTCTGCCGGATGTTTTTTACTGTGGCAGCGCCCAGGGCAAGAGCAGTCTGTACGCCATTAAGGTTATTTGACATCAGCACAATATCAGCAGTTTCAATAGCCACATCAATACCATCACCCATCGCAATACCAATATCAGCTCTGGCAAGAGCCGGGGCATCGTTAATGCCATCACCTACCATTACCACCCTTTTGCCTTCATCTTGCAGCCTTCGAACTTCCTGTTCCTTTTGTTCTGGCAAGACTTCTGCAATCACCCGCCCAATTCCTGCTTCTGCTGCCAGAGCCTGGGCAGTCTGTATGGTATCTCCAGTAAGCATTACCACTTCAATACCTTTTGCCCGCAATTTTTTTACCACCGCAGGTGCATCCTGTTTCAGGGAATCGACCACCGCAAGATAGCCGGATAAAACACCATCCACCGCCAGAAACAGCACCGTTTTTCCGGCAGCCGCCAGTTTTTCAAAGGCGGGCAAATTCTCTTTTACCCCAGTAACCCCTCTCTCTTCCATCAAAGCCTGATTACCCAGAAGTACCTTGCCGGCAGAACATTCTGCATCAAGTCCCCTGCCGGAAATAGCAGTAAGCGAAGAGATCGCAGCAGGGGCAATATCGTTCTCTTTTGCCGCAGCAAGAACAGGTTCTGCCAGCGGATGCTCCGATTTTACCTCAACACCCGCAGCCATAGAAAGAATTTCATCTTCTGTTAAGGAAGAAAGAGTATAAATATCGGTTACTTTTGGTTTTCCCGCAGTTAATGTGCCGGTTTTATCAAAAACCACACAATCAATAGCTTCTGCTGCCTCCAATACTGCACCACTTTTCACTAATACACCAAGCTGGGCACCCCGCCCGGTAGCCACCATAATGGAAGTGGGCGTTGCCAATCCCATTGCACAAGGACAGGCGATAACCAGCATCGCAATAAAAATGCGCAACGCAAAAACAAAACCTGCCCCAGCCAGATAATACCAGCCACAGGCGGCAAGCAGTGCCAGGCAGATAACCACCGGCACAAAATAGAGGCTTATTCTATCGGCAAGATTGGCAATCGGCGCCTTGGAGCCTTGCGCATCCTGCACCATACGGATAATACAAGACAGTGTGGTACCAGCCCCAACCTTGGTGGCGGCAATGGTAAGCGAACCATTTTTATTCAATGTACCGCCAAAAACAGCATCACCCACGCCCTTTTCCACCGGGATTGGTTCACCAGTAAGCATCGATTCATCAACAGAAGAAGTTCCCTCAACAACCTCCCCATCCACCGGGATTCTCTCTCCTGGACGAATAAGCAAATGGTTCCCCAGCACAATAGAAGTTATCGCAACTTCATACATCTCTCCATCTTCAATCAACATTGCGGTATCTGGAGTCAGCTCCATTAACTGGCGAATAGCAGAGGAAGTGCGCGCTTTGGAGCGGCTCTCCATATATTTACCGATAGAGATAAAGGCCAGCAGCATCGCCGCAGAATCAAAATAGAGATCATGGATCAACCCACCATTTTTCGCAGGATCGATAATAATCAGCAGCAGGTTCCAGCCTGAATAAAACACCGCAGCACTGGTGCCGATAGCGATAAGGGAATCCATATTGGGCACTCCCCGAAACAGAGCCGGAAAGCCGCTTATATAAAAATTCCTGCCCAGCCATAATGCAGGCATAAGCAGCATAAACTGTAATAAACCATAATTTAAGGGAGAGAGAAAAGAGGGCAGCGCAAAACCCGCCATCGGTGCCATCGCTATCACCATAAGAATAAAAGAGAGCAGACAAAGCGGCAGCAGCCTTTTTTTGGCTGCGGCAGCCTGTTGCTGCTGGCGGCGAAACATCTCTTCATGCCCTTTCTGCGCCTCTTTTGCACCAAAGCCGAGTACCGCAATGCGCTCACAAATGGCCGCAAAGGAAGCTGGAGCAGCAAAAACAAACACTGCCTTGCCGGTAGCAAGATTTACCGAACAACTCTCCACCCCTTCCATCTTCCCCACCACCCTTTCAATACGGGTAGAGCAAGCGGCACAGTGCATTCCGGTTATTTCTGCTGTAATCTTTTCCATTTCCATACCTCTTTAAGTAGAGCAGAATTGCCTCCGTACAATCTCACAAATCCTTGTCTGATTTCCTGCAACTCTCGCAATATTTATCCCATTCAATGGGCATCATACTTTTTTTTAGATTATTACACTCCTTACAACAGGCAACGATATTCTCCTTGCTGGAACGTCCGCCCTTTGATAATGGCAACAAATGATCCATCGTCAAAGCAGCAAAACCAACATCTTTGCCGCAATAATGGCAGCACCCGGAAGCCGTTTTCTGCTGCCACCAACGGGTTTTACGTAATTCTCTGGCCCTGTTTTTCTCCCGACGGATAGCGGCATCATCCGGCATATCCGACTCCCAGAAAGAGAAGGGATCGATTGGTCTTTTTTTTCGGGCCATTATGATGTGATCAAGTAAAAACAGACAAATTTCTTAGGCTGCATTTTTTAATTCCATTTCTTTTTCAAAATCATTCGGGCTGAGATAGCCTAAATATGAGTGTATGAATGACGCCGCTTACTGTTGTAAAACATTTCGATATAATTAATCATATCTTGCTTAGTTGCTTTCCGGGCAAGATAATGTAAACCAAATACTCGTTGAATTTTAAGACTTCCTAAGTAATTTTAACACAATGTTCATGAAATATCCGGGATAACGCATAACTAACACAATTCTTTATCAAATAGCTTCATTTATTCCAAGACATGATTTTGAAAAGTTGACCCAGCAACATCATGGAGGGCAAAAATTCGCTCCTTTAACCGATGAAACCAAAGGAGCAATAAAGCTTCACTTCGAACTTGATACCGATGGGTATCTTCCTGTCTTTATCGGCATGACATCAGGCAAAAAGACATATGAGAAAATACAATGGAATTCCCAAACAGCACTTTGAACTTTTCCTAAAAGTGTGTGAATGGAGATTATCACCTGTCACCATTCCCGATTTTTTATTGCCCATTCCCCTAACCATGCTTACCAGTGATAACTGACAGCGTTCAATAAACCGCTGTTTCCGCATAAACATTGATTGTAACAAAATTTCTGTTTGCGGATTTAACATTCAAAATTCAGGAGAACCATATGAACCTACAACAATATTTTACAGATAAAGAAGGTATAGGAATCCTCTCAACAGCCGATAGCAGCGGCAAGGTAAACGCCGCCGTCTATTCCAGACCACATCTGCTTGATGACGGCTATATAACCTTTATTATGCGAAACCGCCGAACGAAAAGCAATCTGGATAGCAATCCTCATGCCCACTACCTTTTTATGGAGAAGAAAAACGGTTATTCCGGTGTGCGTATTCAACTGGAAAAGGTAAAGGAAGTCCAGGATGCTGAACTCATTGAACAGCTCTCACATAGGAAAAAGAAATCCTGCTCAACAGGAGAAAACTGCACCCGTTTTCTGGTATCATTTAAAATTACCCAAATAATTGAACTTGTCGGGGATAAGGAGATTACTTTGGAATAGACCTGAAAATAGCCACAATCGAAAAAAGACAGATGATTTTGCTGCCGAATCCGGTAAAGCAAAATCACCTGTTTTTTATTCACCCCTTCTTCCCTGCCGAATATCTTGCCAGAAGAGACTGCAATTTCCACGGGCTGGAGAGGCAGACTTGCGAATCCTCACATACCGACATTACATCACAGAAATGAAGAAACTCCGCCATCGCATCGGAGACCTGCCAGTCTTTACGCTGAATAATCCGTAGTTGACGCTGCATATCCAGCCCGGAAATTTTCAGCGCCTTGAGCCAGCCATGCTCCACTTCCCGGCAAATACTCAAGGAAGAAAGACAGGCAATGCCCGCACCGGATTCAACTGCCCGCTTAACCCCTTCCGGATGGCCAACTTCCATCACCACATTAACGTCTTTCATATGGTTGCCAAAACGTTCCTTGATGGTGGCCATGGTGCCGGAACCCTTCTCCCGCATAATCCATTTCCGCCCTTTAAGATCTTTCTTGATATTGAAAACCTCATTATTCACCAGAGGATCGGTCGCCCCGCAAAGCACCACCAACTCATCGTGAAACCATGGCCGCCAGGAAAGCTCCTCACTCTCGGAGATCACCCCTTCGACAAACCCAACATCCATTTTTTTCTGCAGAACCAGCTTTTCCGCCGCTTTTGTATTAAATACAAGAAGATTAACATGCACCCCTGGCTGCATCCGCTTAAACGCCCCTATCAAGTACGGCATGATATAATTACCAAGGGTTGTACTGGCAACAATGTTTAACTCGCCCTCCAGCGACTCACTCCTCTCCGACATTGCCGCTTCAATATGCCCCACCTTCCCGGCCACTTCCTTTGCAAGAGGCAGGAGGTAACGCCCACGCTCATTAAGCAGCAGGCTGCGTCCATGACGATCAAACAACTCGCCGCCCAGCTGATTTTCCAGCTCAGCCAATGCCATACTCACCGCAGACTGGGTAACAAAAAGTTTTTTACTTGCCTTTGTTACCTGCGCTGTCTCCGCGACAGCAACAAAAATTTCAAGTTGACGAAACGTAATAGACATAAATTCCCCGTATTGGTTCAGTTTTTATTATATCTTCCATCTTTTTCATTTAAAATATACGCAAACGAACATTTTTTCTCAATAATTTTTATGATTTTAAATAAAATCAAATAATTACAGTAATCAATAACATATACTATCATCAAAATCCCACATTTATACGCTTGACACAAAAGCTGCAATTTTATATCTTCATTTGAAATTTTTATATCTCCATTTAATTTTGGTAATAATTTCAAATACTATACACCAAAAACACATTTTCCTGAAAAGTAATTCGTCTGATCAACCTATGCTGGAGTAAGCGAATGGAACCCCAAACAGCAGCGTTTGTCTACCACGAAGAAGTTCTCTGGATAACCGGATTTGTCCTTGGCGGCCTCACCTTCGCCCTTGGCCCCATCGCTATTGTCTATCTGTTTATGCCCTACAGGAAAACCAGAAACCTTGTTGGCAAAACTAGACAGCTTGTAGAGTGCGGTATGGAGCCAATTGGAGAGAGCTGGATCCGCTATAATGTGGTTTTTTATCTCTATGCTCTTATCTTTCTCGCCTTTGATGTAGATACACTCTTTCTTTTTCCTGTAGTGCAGGCTTACGATACAGCGCTTTTTGCATCGTCATGGCGGGATTTTATTGAGGTTGTTCTTTTTGTTGGAATTTTAAGTCTTGCAGTTATCTATCCATGGAGCAAGGGAGTCTTCAAGTGGGAAAGGAAACAATACCAGAATCGATAGTCCAGCTGGCTATCGCTGATGACATTATCAATATCGGCAGGGCAAACTCTCTCTGGCCGCTCACCTTTGGTATCGCCTGCTGTGCCATTGAGATGATGGCAACAGGAGGATCACGGTTTGATATGTCCCGTTTCGGTGCTGAAGTTTTTCGTCCTTCTGCCCGACAAAGTGATGTATTGATTATCGCCGGAACCGTTACCAAAAAAATGCAGCCAGGGATAAAAACCCTCTACGACCAGATGCCGGAACCAAAATGGGTTATGGCTCTTGGTAACTGTGCCATCTCCGGTGGCCCGTTCGCCTTTGAAGGGCAGTATAATATTGTCCTTGGAGCCGATCAGTTTCTGCCGGTAGACATCTACATCCCCGGCTGTCCTCCGCGCCCGGAAGCATTGCTACAGGGCATCATTCAACTCGAAGAGCTGGTCTCTAACTGGAAACGGTTCAAGAACCCGGAGAAAGCACGGCTCAACCAGCGCAGAACTCCAGTGAAAAGTGCAGCGGAGGAGAAACAATGATTTTTGATGAAGTAAAAGCTGCCCTGGAAAAACTGTTCCCGACAGATGCGGCGGAAATGGAAGAAGAGAGCAGCGCCGACAACGAGGGAGAAGGGAAAGCGGCAAAAGAAGGGCAATCTCGTATAGACGGCGTTATTGCAACTGATTATGCCGCTTGCGGCTACCATCTTGATGTACAGCTTCAACCGGAACAACTCTGTGAGGCGGTAAAAATTGTTGATTCCCACCAGTTCTTTATTGAGGCAATTACCGGGGTTGACTGGATTGATGACGGCCAGCTGGAGGTTATCTACGATTTCAGCCGTTATGATTTCGATCTCTGCCGCCTGGTTATTCGCACCAGGGTTGATAGAGATAATGCCGAAATTCCGACCATTACCAATATTTATGCCGGAGCCAACTGGCATGAACGGGAGACGGCGGAATTTTTTGGTATAACGTTTACAGGCCATCCCCACCTTGTTCCCCTTCTTCTTCCTGAAGATGCGGATTATCACCCTCTGCGAAAGGATTTCAAGGCATGAACCAGCCAGTTACCCTGCAAAAAGACGAAACATTCGTCCTTAATGTCGGCCCGCAACACCCTGCAACCCACGGTGTTTTACGGGTAAAAATGGAAATGGACGGTGAGTATATTGCCAGTGCAGAAACGGTTATTGGCTATATTCATCGCATGCATGAAAAAATGGGTGAAGTAAAGACATATCCCCAATATCTGATGAACCTCAGCCGCATGGACTATCTTGGTGCGATGGGGTATTGCCACGGTCATGCACTCTGCGTGGAAAAGGCTGCCGGAATTGAGGTGCCGGAGCGGGCGGAATATATCAGGGCATTGATGGTGGAATTAAACCGTATTGCCTCCCATCTGGTATGGCTCGGTGCCTTTGTTATGGATTTGGGCGGGTTCACTCCTCTGCTCTATGCCTTTCAGGATCGGGAACATATCCTTGATATGATGGAGCGCATCACCGGATCCCGCCTCACCTACTGTTATATTCGTTATGGCGGGGTATGCCAGGATATTGACGACCAGTTTATCCAGTCGGCACGAAATTTCATTCCCTATATGCGCAAATCCCTCGCCAAATACGATAAACTGGTAACCGGCAATATCATCTTTAAAAAACGGCTGGAAGGCATTGGCTATATTTCCCCTGAGATGTGCCGTAAATATGGTGCATCCAGCGGCGTTGCCAGAGGTTCCGGCATTAACTTTGATGTGCGCAGGAATGAGCCGTATTCTGTCTATCCCGAGCTTGATTTCAAGGTTCCGGTCTATGACGGGTGCGATAATATGGCCCGCTATATGGTGCGCATGGAGGAGATGGAACAGTCGCTACGCATTGTCGAACAGATTCTTGACAGGCTGCCCGCAGGGCCGGTGATGCCGAAAAAAGTGCCGAAAATGATCAAGCCTCCCAAAGGCGACTACTATCAGGCAGTGGAGACTGCACGGGGTTCCTTTGGTGTACGCCTGGTCAGCACTGGCGACAAGGTTCCCTGGCGGCTGAAACTGCGCTCTCCCACCTATTCCAATATGCACCTGTTTGATGAGGCATGCAAGGGGATGCTGCTGATGGATGCAATGGCGATGATGGGTACTCTTGATCTCGTTATTCCCGAAATAGACCGATAAAAGGGGAGAATTATGAGCTTACTTATAAAAATTGTAATTGCGGTCATTATCGCCATCGCCTTTGCAGCACTCAATGCCGCCTATCTGGTATGGGCAGAACGGCGGGGAGCGGGGATTATCCAGCGTCGGCCCGGACCAAATATCAACGGGCCTTTCGGCTTGCTGCAACCGCCGCTTGATGGCATAAAATTAATGGCCAAGCAGATTTTTATCCCCGGTGGTGCTGATAAGATCCTTTTTATGACCGCACCAGTACTGGTAATGTGCCCGGCAATCATGAGCTTTGTTACCATCCCCTATAGCGACTGGATTCAGGCGCAGAATATGACTGTGGGGCTGCTGATGGTCTTTGCCTTTGCCTCTCTGGGAACGATGGGCATCGTGTTCGCCGGATGGTCAGCACGCAATAAATATGCGCTGATGGCTTCGGTACGGGCGGTTTCACAGGCAGTTGCCTATGAAATTCCAATGCTGATTACCGCACTGACCATTGTGCTGATTGCCGGTACCACCGATCTGGCGGAGATTGTTCATCAGCAGTCGGCCAATATCTTCCACTGGAATATCTTTCCGCTGCTGGGCAAATCGCATAATCTGCTAATGCCGTTCTCCTTTCTGATCTTTTTTGTCTGTAGTCTGGCAGAGACCAACCGGGCACCCTTTGATCTGGGCGAGGCGGAAGGCGAGCTGGTCGCCGGTTTTCATATTGAGTACGGCTCTATGGGCTTTGGTCTCTTTTTTATGGGTGAATATGCCAATATTGTTATCGGCTCAAGTTTAACCACCATCTTCTTTCTTGGCGGCTGGGCCTGTCCCTTTGGCCTTTTTCCCGGTGTCTGGTGGTTTATGCTCAAGCTCTATCTGCTGATTGCAACCATTATCTGGATTCGCTGGACATTCCCCAGAACCACGATTTACGGACTGTTA
>PDWI01004166.1_pt1 | contig 19646 bp, 14 predicted proteins | sample 1430891 | NCBI WGS metagenome assembly PDWI01 (sample SAMN01162508, study PRJNA174530) | Oral metagenome, whole genome shotgun sequencing project. | biome: Marine environment; feature: Marine mammal; material: Swab sample of the gingival sulcus; isolation source: swab sample of gingival sulcus...
ACCCTGGCATAGGCCTTATCAATTACCGCGGTTAATTCTTTTATATCAACTGGTTTTTGCAGATATGCAAAAGCTCCGTGTTCCATACAGATGGTACGATCCTGCTCCGAGCCGTGTCCGGTGAGAACAATAACCTCAATTTCCGGGTGTTTCTCTTTCACCTGCTGTAGAACCTCTGTTCCTTGCATTCCGGGCATCTTCAGGTCAAGCACCATAACATCGGGTGTTTCTGTTTGCAGGCAGGCAAGGGCCTGTTCTCCATCAAAAACAGGATAGCTGCCGTATTGACGGGTAACGAGACGCTCAGACAGGGTTTGTGCAAACTCCTTTTCATCGTCGACCAGCAGCACCTTGGGCGGGGGGGTAAACAGCTCTTCATCGGAGATGATGGAGACCGCCATATCGGCACAGGCAATGACCCTGATCTCCTTGCTATTGTTGATGTTGCTGACAATAGTGCGGATTTTATCGGCAAGTGCGGTAAAATTAAAGGAAGATTGATTGATCTTTATTGTTATCTCTTCGTTGTCACAGATTGTTTCTGCGGCATATCCATGATCTGCCAGAGTCTGGTCAACCTGTGCGGCTAAAAGAAAATCAGCCGCTGCTTCTCTTGATTGTTGAGAGGGCAGAAGTGCCGGTTTGCGGTAGTGTTCCACAATGGTTTGGGCTAGTTCACGGACAGATAGATTGCAGGCGTTGATATAAATATCGTAGAGAGTCCTGTTTTTCGGCGTATCAAGATGGAGTATCTCTGCAAAATCAGCCGCCTTTTTATCGTGCTTATCAAGAAGTTTAGCTGCTTTTTTTTCGGAGAGTCCTTGAGCGATTGCCCGCTGCATACGGCCTGCTTTCTCGTCAAATATTCCAACCCGCAGCACATGGCCGATACGAGGGCTGACAAGAAGGGCGGAAAGACCGCAGATAATAACATTATCCTGCATAATATGTTCTGCAGCAAGGAGTTTAAGCCGGCTTATGGTGCGCTCTTTCTCCAGGGTGAAGGTATTAAAGACTGATCTGGTGCCAAAAGCCGCTTTCTCTGCTTTTTCCCGTTCCATATTGAAGCGGATACAGAGGGCATCAAGCAGATCTCTATCGCAGAGAATGGTATAGCCCGTGGCTGCAGCCAGATCTTTCTTAAGTTCCTCTTCAAGGGTAAAATTAGTGTGAAACAGAGTGATAGATGACATATTCCCTCCCAAATAATACGAATGTAGACGATATAAACTGCGATTGACTTGCTGTCTACCTAGCATAAATGGTGCCTGAATATGGGGCTCTCTTTTTTTCTCGCTGTTATTTTTTTATCATACTGTTTTATCAATGTTATATTGGTTTGTTTTAGGAAGGCAAAAAAGTTTGCAAATATATACCGTTTCTTTTTGAAATAACCGTATTGCGGCGGTGGTGTCTATATGAAACAATTTTTTGTTTATTTATGAAACATCTAATCTGTTTGATTCCGTTTTCTTTCTTCTGGTAATCCTGGGAAAACAGTGGTAATCATTGGCGCAGCAGAGTGTTGGAGGGAATATCCTTTGAGTAGATTATTTTCAATAGTATAGTCAATAGCATGGAAAGATCAGACCAGCAGCAAAGTTGTAACCGATGTGGGGATTGTTGCCGTGAAGGGGGGCCAGCCTTTCATCGTAGCGATCTGTCTCTACTTGCAACAGGAAAAATTCCTCTTTCGCATCTTACAACAATCCGCCGTGGTGAGTTGGCAGCCACTCCTTTAGCTACCGCTCTCTCTCCGGTGGAAGCGGAGTTTGTGAAGTTGTCAGGAAAACAAAAGAACTGGAGCTGCCGTTACTATGAGGAAGGTACCGGCTGTGGTATATACAGTTATCGTCCACAGGCGTGTCGGGTGCTGAAATGCTGGGACACAGCAGCGATTCTTTCCCTTATGGGCAAAGATCTTGTAAGCAGAAAAGATATCCTGGGTGAGAAACACCCTATGCTGGCAGTGATTGCAGAGCATGAAGAGCGTATTTCATGTGATTTTTTCACGTCTCTTCAGGCGGGAACTACAGCCCTTTCAGAAAAAAAGAAGATGGAAATTGAGCAGCGGGTGCAGCAGGATTTACAATTTCGTGACAGGATTGTACGGGAAAAAGGGTTGTCTCTTGGGCTGGAACTCTTCTTTTTTGGCAGACCGCTTTTTCAACTCCTCCGCCCTTTTGGAATTGGGGTAAGCAGTGTTGGTAATCGTGTTTCCCTGCGCTGGTAGATAATAGGTTTCTTACAAATTCAAGGAGCTGAAAAAACTTTGGTACGGGGCCTATGTCATGCAGTGACTTTGGGGATCGAAATTGGTTTGTAAAACCTAGTGAGATATGCTAGCATGCTGGCGTTGTCGTCTTCTCGACATTGTTTTCTCAATATTAATTAAAAAATCTTTGGTTCTTCTGTCTTCCCTGCCTATCAGGTATAGAGGGGCTTTTCTGTATCGGAGCTCGCCGTCTAGGAGAAGATAAGGGTCGGTATGCGCGTTACGTATAATCGTTGATAACTGTCTTTGTGCAGCCGATTGTCGTTGGTGTGGCTTATAATGGTGTGCTGCTCCTTTTAGGGCAACTGCAATGAGGCCAGTCGGCAGGGCCTTGTGGTTTTGCTGCTGGTTCTCTGGTGCCGGTATATGTACACTTTTATATGAAAGAGGGGGTGTTGAACATTCAATACCCGTAATTAATCCGTTATAGGCTATAGAGGAGGAAGTTATGAAAAAGTTGTCCATTGGTTTGGCGTTGTTTGCTCTTGTTTTTGCCCAACAAAATGTTGCATCAGCACATGAATTTTTGCTTAAGCCGGATGTAGCTCCGACAGATAAGCAGGTGGAGCAAAAAATTCCTTTTGGGGTTGTTTCCTGCCATGTGTTTATGACAAGTGAGGAAATGGAGCCGATCGATAATGTTAAGGTAGCCCTGGTGCAGGGAGAGAAGCGTGTGCCGGTGAAACTGCAGAAGAATGATGCCCGCCTTACCCTTGACGGGGAAGTGCAGATCGCTGCGGGAACATCAATTCTTGCTGGCCATCGTCAGGGGATAATCTGGACAGAGACGACAAAGGGCTGGAAGCAGGGGAGTAAGGCAGAATATTCAGGGGTACTCTCCAGCGGCAAGTATGAAAAATTTTGTAAGACCTTGCTTAACAAAGGGGCTTCAGATAATGGTTGGCAGCAGGCAGTCGGTCATGATCTGGAGATTATCCCCGAAACAGATCCGTCAGCAGTGAAAGTTGGCGAGGAGCTTGCCGTCCGTATTCTATATAAGGGCCAGCCTCTAACAGCAAAGGTATGGGCAACCATGGACGGCTTTAGCGAGCATCCCAATACCTGGGCATATTGTACTGAGGGTAACGCCGAAGGTATTGCCCATATAAAAATCACCGCTCCCGGATTGTGGATGATCCGCACAGAGAATATTATTAACAAGCCGACAAAGGACTACGATAAGCATGTACTGCGGGCGAACCTGTTATTTACTGTTAAGAAATAAGTGCTTTTGCGGAGCCTTCTTTCTTTTCGCCCTGTTCGCTGTAGTCTTCCCGCTGTCTGCAGCTGCTCACGGCACGGGATACCGGCAGTTACCCGGTGATCAGGCGGTTTCTGTTGAGTTTTATTACTCCACCGGAGAGCCGATGGCCTTTGCCGAGGTAATGGTTTTTAGCCCGGCAGACAGCCAGGTGGAGCATCAGAATGGCCGGGCGGATAGAAGGGGGCGTTTCTCCTTCTATCCCGATTGTCCGGGGCAGTGGCAGATCAGGGTAAAGGACGGCATGGGTCATAGCGTTATTGCCGATTTTGCTGTGGCGGCACCCCAAAAGGCTGCCGCCGGTCCGGTTGTCCTGCAGGAAAGCGGGAGAATGCCTCTGCCGCAGGCCGTTGTAACAGGCATTGGCGTTATTCTTGGAGTATTCGGCGCGATGGCTCTTTTCCTCGGTAGAGGAAGGAAGAGCAATACTCCATGAAACGGGAAGTTTACTGGTTTTTGCGGTCTTTCTCTTGCAAATCATTATCTATCCTCCCACCCCACATGTCCTGTTTAGAAAAAACTTTTTAACGATAAGCTAGAGCCGCAAATAGGCGAGTAGCACAAGACCATAGCTGCCAATAAAAGAGAGGGAGCGGAAGAAATCTTTAAATGGCACAAGCAAAGAGGAGATAGTAGTGAAAACAGAATCAAGAAAATGAAAAAAAGGTTTTGCTCTGGAGCGTATGCCATATGGTGATTTTGGGAGTTCTTCTTTCTTGACAATTTTATAAAATTATGCTTGACTGTCTCCCACAACTTTTGGGGTATTAACTTTTGAAAGTGGGCTCTGCCCGCTTTTTTTTATGCCTGCCGGAAATAGAGGGGCAGAAAAATGAGTGAATTTGTTATAGATACTGTGCGCGCTTATCTGGCGGATCTTCTTCCTGATATGGGGCTGGAACTTTTTGATCTTCAGTTTCGCCAGGAAGGGCGCGGCTGGATTTTGCGTGTTTTTATAGATACCGCTGCAGGAAAACAGGGGGTAACCCTGGATCAATGTAGTGATGTAAGCAGGGAACTTGGGCAATATCTTGATATTGAGGATTGCATTGCTCATGCCTATCATCTTGAAGTTTCTTCGCCTGGGCTTGACCGGCCTTTGCGTTCCTTACAGGATTTCAACCGTTTTCGTGGTGAGTTGTGTAAAGTTCGGCTGCATCATCCACTTGATGGAGATAAGGTTCATATTGGTCATATTGAAGGAGTTGAAGGTGAGACGATAACGGTAAAGACAGAAAAGAGTGTTCTGCTTATAGAGTGGGAAATGATAAATAAGGCCAGACTGTTTTTTTAGAGCGGATGGCATGAATGGATAAACTGTTCTCCTCTTTTAAAGAGAGGGAATGGGCAGTAAGACGGAGTTAGTGATGCTCTCAGACTTAAAACGTATCATCGATCAGATCAGTAGGGAACGAGGAATTGATAAATCATTTCTGGTGGAGGCCATTGAAGAGGCGGTGTTGTCTGCCGCACGCAAGAAGTTTGGCCAACGGCGGGATATAGAGGTTCGTTATAATGAGGAATTTGGCGAGGTTGAAGTCTTTCAGTTTCGTATGGTAGTTGAAGAAGCGGAAGATGAGCAGACAGAAATCAGTTTTGTAGAGGCTCGTGTCCTTGATCCTGATGTAGAACTTGGTGATGAGCTTGGAGAGAAGCTGCCCGACATCGAAGAACTTGGGCGAATTGCTGCTCAGTCTGCTAAACAGATTATCATCCACCGAATGAAAGATGCTGAGCGGGAAGTCATCTACGATATGTTTAAGGATCGGGTTGGTGAGGTGGTTAGTGGTATTGTTCAGCGTTTTGACCGGGGTAATATGATTGTTAATCTGGGAAGAACAGATGCCATTCTACCCAAGGGCGAACAGATACCCAAGCGTTCCTTTAAACAGGGTGACCGCATCAGGGCTTATTTAAAAGAGGTGCGGGAGTCGAGCCGTGATTCTCAGCTGGTACTGTCAAGAACCTGTAATGAATTTCTGGAAAAGCTTTTCCGTATGGAAGTACCGGAGATGGGCGAGGGAATCGTGCGGGTGATGGGGGTGAGTCGCGAGCCCGGATTTAGAGCCAAAATCGCGGTAAGTTCCTCTGAAGGAGATGTTGATCCTGTTGGTGCCTGTGTTGGAATGAAAGGGGCACGGGTACAAAATGTTGTTCAGGAGCTGCAGGGAGAGCGTATAGATATTGTGACCTGGAGCCCTGATCCTGCCAAGTATGTCTACAATGCGCTTGCCCCGGCGCACGTGAGTATGGTACGGGTAGATGAGGATAGTAAATCCTTGCTGGTGGTAGTGCCGAATGATCAGTTGAGTCTTGCCATAGGGCGAAATGGTCAGAACGTGCGTCTAGCTTCCCGTTTGATGGGGTGGAATATCGATGTGAAGAGTGAGCAGCGGTATAAAAATCTTGAAGATCCAGGGTACCAGTCACTACTCAAACTTCCCGGGGTTGACGAAAATCTGGCTGATCAGTTTTTCTCCAAGGGGATTGTTTCTACAGCGGCTCTTCTGGAGAAGTCGATAGATGAGTTAACGGTTTTTCGTTCTGTTGATGAGAATTTTGCCTCACAACTGCTTGTTGCAGCGGCCGAGATTCCTGTAGAACTTGTTGAGAGCGTTGATGAGGTTCCCGCTGAAGATGGAGCGGAGGGTTCTGAATCCCCCGTAGAAGATCGAGTCGTACCAGAGTCGCAGGAGTAAATGGCAGCGATAAAGCAGCGCAAGGGACCTGAGCGTACGTGTTCTGTCTGTGGTTTGAAATCATCAAAAAAGAAGTTGCTCCGTTTTGTATGGCAGGATGGTTCGGTGGTTGCGGATGCAGGTCAAAGGCAGCCAGGCCGGGGGGCGTATTGTTGTGATGGCGAGTGTTTACAACTGTTTTTGCAGAGCAGAAAAAAATGGAAGAGGTTGTTCCGGTTGGGGTAGATTTCAACTGGTCTAAAACCGTTTAGCGTGTTTTACCGTAGGAGAGTTAAGGAATGAGCAAAGTCAGAGTATATGAATTGGCTAAGGAAGCTGGGATAAGCAGCAAGGCCCTGACTGAAAAATTGATAGAGTTAGGATACGAGATTAAGGGGCACAGCTCTACGGTTGATGCTGAAACTGCTGACAAAATCAGGGAAACGGTCTTGAAATCAATTCAATCCAAGGTGGTGGAAAAAAGGATTGACAGGGATACGGCTGAGGGAAAGACCAAGGGGAAAACTGTGATCCGGCGCAGGGCTGTTATCCGTCGCCGTCCTAAAGCGGAAAAGGAGGAAGCGGTAGAACAAGAGCCGCAGGAGGCTCCTGTAACGGCGGCTGCTGAAAAGGCTGCGGCGGAGAGTGCCGCTGATGTTACTCCAGAGAAGACGGAGAAAAAAGATACGGCAGTTGAGAGTGCTCCGATGGAAAAAAGGGCTGCAAGTGCGAAAGAAGTTTCTCCGAAAAAAGAGGAAAAACCGGAGGTAGAGATTGAGCAGCCGGCAGAGCCGGTAGCGGCAGTAGCTAGTGTACCTGTAGAAAAAGAGGTGCCGGCCGTTGTCGTTGCAGAAAAGGCGGAGGAGAAGCAGGAAAAACCCGAGCCGAAGAGAGAAACTGCTCCTGTGGCTGTGGCGAAGGCGCCTGCGGAGTCTGCACCGGTAAAAGAAAAGCCTGTCGGCAAGAGAAGTGACGGGCAGGAGAAGAAAAATGCGGGCCGGCAGCAACCGCCGCAGCGTAAAGGTGCTGCCAGGATACTCCGTCATATAGAGCTGCCGACGGAAACAAAGGAAGAGAAACCGGCAAGGCCAAAGAAAAAAGCGAAATCTGCTCCTGCCAAAAGGGGTGATTTTGCTTCTGCCGGAGCTCCTTTTGTTCCGGCACCGGTGGAAGACTCTGGGCGCAGCCGGAAGAAAGGTAGAAAAGGCCGTGGTGGAGAGAGCGAACGCGATTTTGATTCTCGGCGCAGTAATGCTGGTAGTAAGCGTGGCGGGAAGAATGTAAAGTATACCCATTTCGGTAATGACTATCAGGAGAGAGACGGCGGAGGACGCAGGCGTAAGAATCGTAAGGCACCCAAACCTGTTGCTGCTCCTAGCGAAATGAAGGCTAGTAAGCGTAAATTTAAGGTGTATGATACCATCACCGTTGGCGATCTGGCACAGAATATGAAGGTCAAGGCGGGTGAGGTTATTGCGAAGTTAATGGGGCTTGGGGTTATGGCGACCATTAACCAGCAGGTCGATATTGATACCGCAACGATTATAGCCTCTGATTTTGATTATGAGGTGGAGCAAGGCATCACAGAAGAGATCGGCATGCAGCTTCTTGAAGAGGCGGAAGAGGGTGGAGAGCAGCATCTGCGTTCGCCGGTGGTTACCGTTATGGGGCATGTTGACCATGGAAAGACCTCTATTCTTGATGCCATTCGTAAGACGGATGTTGCAGAGGGTGAAGCTGGAGGAATTACACAGCATATTGGTGCCTACCGGGTGAAATCTGCTGCAGGCAATGTCACCTTTGTGGATACTCCCGGCCATGCTGCATTTACCGAGATGCGTTCCCGTGGGGCACAGGTGACGGATATTGTTGTGCTGGTTGTTGCTGCTGATGATGGGGTTATGGATCAGACTCGGGAGGCGATCAACCATGCCCAGGCCGCTGATGTGCCCATTATTGTTGCCGTTAATAAGATCGATAAGGATAATGCAGACCCTGACCGGGTAAAACGTGAGCTTTCTGAGTTGAATTTGATGCCGGAAGAGTGGGGCGGAGATACCATGTTTGTGGAGACATCTGCCAAGAAAAATCAGGGTATCGATACCCTGATGGAATCTATTCAGCTTCTGGCCGAGCTGCTTGAGCTTAAAGCGGATAGTAATCGGAAGGCAAGAGGGCGGGTTATTGAGGCACAGCTGCATAAGGGCAGAGGTGCGGTTGCTACGGTTCTGGTTCAGGATGGAACTTTGAAATTGGGTGACTATTTTGTTGTCGGTCAGTTCAGTGGTAAGGTTCGCGCTATGCTTGACGATCGGGATCGCAAAATTGATTCTGCCGGGCCGGCTGTGCCGGTTGAGGTTCAGGGGCTTTCGGGCGTGCCTAGTGCAGGAGATGAGTTTATCGTTGTGCCTGATGAGAAAATGGCAAAAAATGTCTCCCAAGAGAGAAGCTTAAAGGCTCGTGAAAGCGAGCTGGGAGCGGGGAGCAAGATCTCTCTTGACAGTCTGTTTGAACAGATGAGTCAGGGAGATGTAAAAGAGCTGCGGGTTGTTCTGCGCTCTGACGTGCAGGGAACACTGCAGGCCTTTGCCAAGGCGGCGGAGGAACTCTCTACTGATGAGATTCGGGTGAAAGTGCTGCATGAAGGAACTGGTGCAATTACCGAGTCGGATGTTCTCTTGGCCTCAGCTTCTGATGCCATTATCATTGGCTTTAATGTTCGGGCTGGAATCAAGGTTAAGGAGCTTGCCGCCAAAGAGAGTGTTGATGTTCGTTCTTATGATGTTATCTACCATGCATTAGATGATATCCGTAAGGCGATGGTGGGAATGCTCGAGCCGGAGTTTGAGGAGGAGGTTATCGGGCTTGCCGAGGTAAGGGATACTTTTAGTGTGCCGAAGATCGGTGTTATTGCCGGTTGTGCGGTTGTTGACGGTAAAATCGTTCGTGGCTCTAAGGTTCGTGTTATTCGTGATGGTGTGGTTATCTATACCGGAAAGATTGACTCCCTCAAACGGTTTAAGGATGATGCCAAAGAGGTCCTCTCTGGTTATGAGTGTGGTATTGGTGTGGAAAAATATAATGATATCAAGGTCGGAGATAACCTTGAGGCATTCGTTATGAATGAGGTGGAGGCAACCCTGTAACGATGTCTGTATGGGATCCACGACAAACACTTGAAGATATTGGTATTGGCCCCGCTTCCGGCCGGGAGGAGCAAAAACGTTCTGTACGGGTTGCCCGAGCCATTCAGCAGGAAGTTTCGGTACTGCTTGTGGAGAAGATTGTTGATCCTCGGCTGCAGAGTGCATCGGTAACACGGGTTGAGGTGACGGGAGATCTTGGCCTGGCAAAGATCTTTTACACCGTTATCGGCGGTAAAAAGGCGAGAAGTGAAGTGGCAAAAGGATTTAAGCGTGCGTCGGGATTTATCCGTACTCATATTGCAAGAACGATAAATCTACGTTTCACCCCTGTGCTGGAGTTTCATTTTGATACTACGGCAGAGAAAGTGGCAGAGCTTGAGGGAATTTTTCAGGAAATAGCAAGGGAGCGAGGTGAGCGTGGTACAGATTCCAACTCAGATTCTTGAAGAGATACAGCAGAGCACTCATATTGTTGCTGCAACTCATGTTAATCCCGATGGGGACGCTCTTGGCTCTTTGTTAGGTTTTTCTCTTGTTATGGAGACATTGGGGAAAAAGGTCTTTTGTCTGCTTGATGAACCGATCCATCCGGCGTATCAGTTTCTGCCGGGGGCAGAGCGGGCAAGTTGCGATATTACTGCCTGTCGCAGGTTTATTGAAGAGGGCGGCAGCGGTCTGCTCGCCGTATCCCTTGATTGTGGAGATAAATTCCGCCTGGGGAAAAAGGTTGGTCAGGAGTTGCTGGAGATAACTCCTTTTGTGGTCATTGATCACCACCTCTCTCATCAGGAATTCGGCAGCAGTCGTTGGGTAAATGCAGCGAGCTCTTCCACGGGAGAGATGGTCTTTGAGATCGCTCAGGCGCTGGGAGGGGAGATCTCTTCTGATGCTGCAGTTAATCTTTATGCAGCGATTGTTACCGATACCGGCTCCTTCCGTTACGAATGTACCAGTTCCCGCACAATGCAGGTGGCCGCAACTTTGCTTGATTGTGGTGTGCGCCCGGATAAGGTGAATGAGAAACTTTACGATAACTATAGTCCCGGGCGTTTGCAGTTACTGCAGGCGGTTCTTGCATCGGTAGAACTGTGTAAGGATAACCGTATTGCCTTGATGACTGTTACTCAGGAGATGCTGCATTCTACCGGTACGACAATGGAGGATGTGGAAACATTTATTAATTTCCCTCGGGCGGTGGAAACGGTAAAGGTTGCCGTTTTAATAAAAGAGGGGAAGGGAGGAATGGTCTCTGTCAGTATGCGAGCAAAAGGTGAGGTTGATGTGGCAAAAATAGCGGAGAGCCAGGGGGGCGGCGGTCACCGTAATGCCGCAGGTTTTCGGCGTAAAGGCATGTCTGTTGCAAAGGTAAAAGAGCTGTTGCTGGATATTGTCGGTGCGGCTGTGGATGCGGAAGCTTGTTGATGGATAATACTGCGGAGAAGGCTGGATTTACTGCCGGAGTTTTTGTTGTTGATAAACCGGCAGGGATAAGTTCTTTCGCCGTTGTTGCCCGTTTACGGAAGATTCTCGGCATCAAGAAGGTTGGTCATGCCGGAACTCTTGATCCGTTTGCCACCGGGCTGTTAGTCGTTTGTGCCGGCCGTCCTGCGACTCGTCTTATCTCTCTTCTTATGGCTGGGGAAAAGGAGTATCTTGCCACTATCCAGCTTGGTGTGGAGACGACAACTCTTGACCCGGAGGGTGACGTTGTTGCACAAAAAGAGGTTGGTCTTGTTGGGGAAGAAGAGATTGAACAATGCCTGGCTCGTTTTCGAGGCAGACAGATGCAGAAACCGCCTGCTTATTCGGCACTAAAACATAAGGGCAAGCCTCTTTATGCCTATGCACGAGAGGGAATCATTATTGAAAAGGAGCCGCGGGCAATAGAAATAACGGCTCTTGAGCGGTGCGGCGGGGGGCCCTGCAGCGATGAAAACCCTCAGCTTTCTCTGCGGGTACGGTGCAGTAAGGGTACTTATATTCGTGTTTTGGCGGCAGATATAGGGAAACAACTTGGTTGCGGCGGTTTTTTAACCACCCTGCGGCGCACCCATAGCGGCCTCTTTTCTGTAGACAACGCACTATGCTGGGAAGAGTTAACCGGTGAGAATGCATACGGGCGTTGTCTGGCAAAGATGCTTTCTGTAGAAGACGTTGTTAATTTGTTGCAATAGATACGGGAGTTGGGTACTCTGCTTCCGGTGCCTGGGGTGTTTATCCTGCGGCACAATTAGATGGAAAAGAAAGACCGTCTTTATCTTTTAAAGAGATGAAGGCATACTCTGCGAGTGTGGAAATTTCCCATGAGCGGTAAACAGGAGTTACAGGAGGAAAACGTGGCTCAATCTACAACGAAAAAAAGTGAAATTATTGAGAAGTTCAAGACACATGAAACGGATACGGGTTCCCCGGAAGTGCAGATTGCACTTTTAACTGACCGTATTCAGTACCTTACCGAGCATTTCAAGGTGCATAAGAAAGATCATCATTCCCGCCGGGGGTTATTGAAGCTGGTTGGACAGCGGAGGAGTTTTCTCGATTACCTGAAGAAGAAAGATATCAACAGATATCGTGAGATTCTGCAGGCACTGAATCTTCGTAAGTAGTCTTGTTGTTTCGGTTCTTTGTTGTTTGAAGTTAAGGAATACCTCAAGAAATTTTTTTCTTGGGGTATTTTTGTAGTAATTTGTAAGGGGTGTTTCCATAGGGGAGACAGCCTGTACGTCTGAAAAAGAGCATACGGGGCTGGTGGATAATCCGGTCGATAGTTTTCCGCAAGTGTTGCTGCCGTGAACGTTTCGGCACTATCCTTGGCGATACGTCTTTCCCTGATGCCGCATATCTGGAGAAATTATGTTTACAAAAGTTGAAACGGAAATCGATGGAAAGAATATCTCCATCGAAACGGGAAAAATCGCCAAACAGGCATCTGGTTCGGTGGTCATTCGTTGTGGTGATACCATGGTGTTGGTTACTGCCGTGGGGGCACCTGCTGCCCGCCCTGATGTTGATTTCTTACCTCTTACTATCGAATATCAGGAGAAAATGTCTTCTGTTGGCCGTATTCCGGGGAACTATTTCCGCCGGGAGATTGGCCGCCCCAGTGAGCACGAAGTATTGACCTGCCGTATTATTGACCGCCCTCTGCGCCCGCTTTTTCCCAAGGGATGGCGTTGTGAGACGCAGGTGATCGGAACGGTATTATCTGCCGATCAGGAAAATATTCCCGATGTCCTTGCGTTAACCGGGGCTTCTGCGGCCTTGATGTTGTCTGATATTCCTTTTGATGAGCCGGTTGCCGGCGGTCGGGTTGGCTATATTGACGGCCGTTATGTTCTTAATCCTACCGAATCCGAGTTGAAAAAATCGGCAATGGATATTGTTGTTGCATGTACCGCCAAGGCCATTGTTATGGTGGAAGGAAAGGCCGATGAACTGAGTGAAGATGAGATTCTCGGCGGAATTTTCTATGCCTTTGAGGAACTTCAGCCTCTGGTTGCTATTCAGCTTGAACTGCAGAAAACCAATGGCAAAGAGAAAATTGTGGTTGAAACTCCAGAGATTGATAGTGAGTTATTGGCCAAAATAGAGCAGATTGCGGCAGCAGGAATGGAAGAGGTCTATACCACTACGGACAAAATGGAAAGGAGCCGGGTATACGATGCCTTAAAAACCAAAGTTCTTGCCGAGCTTGATCCAGAGGGAGAGCGGGCAGCAGAGGTTGCAGAACTTCTCTCTTCTTTTAAGAAATCCTATATGCGGAAGAGAACGGTTGATACGGAAGTTCGTATTGGCGGGAGAAAATTTACCGAGATTCGGAATATTGACTGTGAAGTTGCGGTACTGCCCCGTACCCACGGTTCTTCTCTGTTTACTCGCGGTGAAACGCAGGCCCTGGTTTCTGCAACTCTGGGGAGTGAGCGTGATAAGCAGCGGGTTGAGACCTTGAATGGGGAGGAGGCTATTCGTTTTATGCTGCACTACAATTTCCCGCCCTACTGTGTAGGTGAGGCGAGAATGATGCGTGGACCTTCCAGAAGAGATGTTGGTCATGGAAATCTTGCCACCCGCGGGCTTTCTGCCGTATTACCCGATGAAGCAGATTTTCCCTATTCCATTCGTATTGTATCTGAGATTATGGAATCAAACGGATCTTCTTCAATGGCTTCTGTCTGCGGCGGTTCTATGGCACTGATGGATGCTGGTGTGCCTATCAAACGTCCTGTTTCCGGGATTGCTATGGGGCTTATCAAGGAAGGGGAGAAAGTTGCTATCCTTTCCGATATCCTTGGTGATGAGGATCATCTTGGTGATATGGATTTTAAGGTGGTTGGTACCTGTGATGGTATTACTGCTCTGCAGATGGATATCAAGATTGATGGCGTTGACCGTACCATTATGAGCACTGCACTGGCCCAGGCAAAAGAGGGACGGATGCATATTCTCTCTGAGATGGTGAAGGGAATTGCCCAGGCACGGGAAGATGTGAGTGATCATGCGCCTAAATATATGGTGCATAAGATTAATCCTGACAAAATTCGTGATATTATTGGCCCGGGTGGTAAGATTATTAAGGATCTTTCTGCGGAATTTGATGCCAAGATTGAGGTCGATGATAGCGGCTTAATTAAAATCTTTGCTTTAAACGGTGCACTTGGAGAAGCCTTGCTCAATAAGGTAAAGGCCATTACGGCTGAACCGGAGATAGGTGAAACCTATAAAGGTGTGGTTAAGAGTATTAAGGATTTTGGTGCGTTCGTAGAGATCTTGCCGGGAACTGACGGGTTAGTACATATTTCAGAGCTTGACCATAAGCGGGTTGCCAAGGTAGCTGATGTGCTTAAGGAAGGCGATGAGGTTGAGGTTAAAGTTCTCGATGTGGATAATCGTGGACGTATCCGGCTGAGCCGTAAGGTGTTATTGGAAAAACAGGAGTAGTTTTTTTATCAGAGAGTTGAGATAAAAAGCCCTCCATTTTAGATAATGGAGGGCTTTTTATGTTTAAGGGAATTTTCCTATCAAAAAACCATCATCCAGAGATTATGATACCCATTTTGCCGGATAAAGATGCTCCCGTTGATGAAACGTTGGCAAATATCACGCATATTTTTGATCAATTAGATCTTTCTCTCCATACTGCTAGTGAATGTCATCCGCTTACTTCCTGTTGGTCACACCATATTATTCTGGATGATTGTCGTGAGTTGTCAACAAATGGCAAAGGCGGAAGCAAAAATGCCAGTCTGGCCAGTGGTTTTGCCGAGATGGTGGAGCGTTTTGCAACAGGAGCTCTTTTTGCGGAATATGCCCTTTCCCGAAAGGATTGCCCGTTTTATTTCCATCCGCAAGAACGGAGTATTACCATAAAAAAAAGAAGACAGCCGATACAAAAGCAGAAGTACCCCAATTATCTTCTTACTCCAGAGCTGTTGGAGTTTTATGATCCAGAGAAAGAGTTGCTTGCTGCTCATTTGATGGATGCTAACTATGGTGATGAAGAGAGAGGAATTCTCTCCCTTCCCTTTACTCCACTCCTGGAAGAAGAGGAGGGCGAGGTCTGGTTTCCGGTGGCGTTATTGAATAACCTTTATGCAACCAATGGGCTGGCGGCCGGCAATAGTCGTTGGGAGTGTTTAAATCAGGCTCTCTGTGAAGTATTTGAGCGTTATGTTAAATATACCGTTATTTCTCAGGGGGTTGCCCTTCCTGACTTTCCGAAGGAGCTGTTGCAGCAGTATCCGCAGATTATGGAGCAGTATCTTGCCCTTGAAGAATCCGGTTGTACCCTATGGGTAAAAGATGCGTCCCTTGATGGGAGTTTTCCTGTGGTCTGTGTGTTGCTCCTTGATCCCATTGGCGGGGCTTTTGCCTCTTTTGGCAGTAGTTGTTATATAGAGGTCGCTCTTGGACGGGCATTTACTGAGATGCTGCAAGGTAAGGAGTTGTGGAAATTACAGGGATTTCCCCGTCCGGAGACGACAATGAGTGCCTTTGCCAACAGCAGTAATCTGGAACAACATTTTATCAACTCAGAAGGATTGGTTCCGCTGCGGTTGTTCCGTTCAGCGGGAGAGTATCCTTTTGCCAGTGATTTCTGGGGTGCCTTGGAGAAAAATCGGGGAACGGAAAGCAGAAGTGAATATCGCTACCTCTGTCGGCTTGTTGAACAAGCTGGATATTACGCTTATAAGCTGGAATATGATTTTTTCGGTTTTTCCGCCTGCCGTATTGTGGTGCCGGGAATGTCTGAAGTCTATCCGGTAGATGAGTTGTTATGGAATAATTGTAACAGAGGGGCATGGCTGCGTGGTGTATTGTTAAAGCTGCCGAAAATGAAGGAAAAAAAACTTTCCCAGTTTGCCGAGCGGCTGGAGTTGGCAGAATTTTCTGCTGAAGAGTTGATCTCTTCGTTGATTGGTATCGTTTTTGCGAAGGATTCTGTCTGGGGGCAGTTACGGTTGGGAGAGCTCTATGCACTGTTATACCTGGCAATTTTCAGCCGTCAGGAAGTGCACTCTTCCCGTGCAATGGATTCTGCAGAAAATGCGCAACACTGGTGCCGCTGGGTGGTTGAATACTCCGGGCTTAAAAATAAACGGGTGCGCATCTATATTTTGTTGGAGCAGCTTCTTGCAATCGTGCAGGAAGGAGAAAACTGGCATGAATATAAGCCCTATTTTCTGGCTTCTTTCTCCCTTGAGGAATTAATGCTTGCGGAGGATATTCTCAGTGGAAAAGTACGCTTTTGGGGGCTTGACTTTGGTGCATGCTGGGAAGATGTTTCTTCAGAGTATAAAGATATTATGGAAAAATTCAGTAAATATCAGCAGTCACTCTGCAAAAAATAGGAAAATCTTTTACCAGTAAAAGACGAGTTGCAGGCCGGAGAAAAGTTCTTGTCCTTTTTGTATATCGACCCTTATCGCTTGTGTGGCAGAGATATTCCACTGTAAATCGAGTGTTGCTATGGGGTCTATGCTCATATTCGCATCGTTATTTTCAATTCCGATGGAGAAATGCCCTTGTATGGGAGATGATTGCCAGAAAAACCCCAGCTCGGGACGTAGCCGGATATGTGGATAGAGGCTATGCAAGGAACTTTTGAGGAGAGAATAGACGTAGAGAGGCGATAATTTCCAGGTTTGACCTATTGCAAAAGAGAAAAGAACATCCTGCTGGTCGTTATCCTGCTCTGTTGCCAGGCGAAGCTGCCAGGACCATGCCCCGTCTTCTGAAAAAAAAGGGTGCTGCAGCCTACTTTTTTTAATACGAAGAACGTCCAGTCGGGAAAGGAAGAGATCATCCTCTTCTCCCCAAAGTCCTAACGTTGCATCAAAAACAACAAGCTCATCTCCCTCCAAACTATTAGATCCAAGTAGATGCCGGGAAAATGGGGACCAGGCGATCTGGGTGAAAAATTTTTGAAAGTCGGAATATCCAAAACCAAAAGCGATAGATTGCGGTGGGTTTTTGGTCGTGGGGGATGCTTTTTCTTCAATCGCAGTAAAGAGACTCTCCTGCTGTGCCGGGTAAGCAAGGAGTTTAAGCAGAATTCTGTTTTTTAGGCGGTCATAGATCTCTTTGCTTTCAGGAGATACTATCTTTTTATATCTGCACCAGACCAGACACGCATTAAGCACCTTGGTAAAAGAGGCGGCCGACATCCTCCGTTCCTTTTCATTTAACTGCGTAAAATCTGATTGAATCAGCTCCTTGACGGTTTGTTGTTCTATTGGTGAGAGTTGAGCAAAATAGTGGAGTAATACTCTCTGGCTGGAGGGATGATAATGTATTGACTCTATCAGATGTGGAGCCTCTTTTTTTTCTCGCTGCTTATCAATAGATTGCAGGCGAAAAAAAGTTTCTATCGGAAGGTACCATAGCAGACCATGTTGTGCCACAGGCTCTTGAATAACGCTATCTAGTAATTGAGCCTGGAGCCATGCACAATTCCTGTTTAGAAAATAGTAGTCCTGTTTTTTTCCTATAATTTCCCATAGCTGCATAATAACAAGAACTTTTTGTGTTGGGGATAAATGCAGTTTAAACTCCCATATATCGCGAAATTCAGTGTGAGAATAGACTTGATCTTCATTATAGAGATATTTATCAGAGAACCCTGCCTGATATCCGCCGAATAGTCCTCGGAAAATATAGAGGGGAATCAATTCGTCCTGGGGGACGACGGCCCCATAACTGATAGAGAGGTCAAAAAGTTCTGTGTCTCTTCCTGAAACATTTAATTTCAGGAATGTATGACCAAAAATAGATGCGGGATTGGCAAGATAACCGCTGACCAGCATCAGGCTTAAAGAGTCTACCTCATCCAGCAGGGACCAGCGGTAAAATTGCGTACACTGTCTGGGAACAAAGGTGTTTTCTGGAAGAGGAAAAAGGTTCGGCTGCTGCTGGCTAAGCCAATAATAGCGTGCAGGAAATCTGCAGCGAGGGTGCTGATTTGGGTTGGATTCTTCTGGAAAGGAATAAGCTGCGATAAGAGCAGAAAGCTCAGCTGCTGGATTTTCTTTCCCATCGGCTGCAAGGAAAAAAGAATCACTATTGATTGTACTTATTCCGTTTTTATCATAATGCAACAATTGCCGCCAAGCCTGACTCCGTACCATTTGAGCTAATGTTTCTGGTGGAATCTTTTGCTGGTATTGGGCAAAGGTATTCGTACTGGCAAGAACAAGAGAAAGATAAACAGCAATCTTATAAAAGTGTTTTACTTTCATAAGAATATGCCTCGCTTTTATCTGTAAAGCAGGAACAAACGCATTGACGAATTTGTTCCTGCCCATATATCACCGCTTCAAAAGCAGAGTAGATTAACTTCTGCCTGTTACAACGGAAGAGTAGATAACGCTGTACAGCGCTGCTGATTTTTCCTTTCTTGTCTGATTAGCATAGGCGGGGGATGAAACCAGTTTTGCAAAATTATGACGTAACTTCTGGATAGTTTCAGCCTGATTATCTGTAGGCGTCTCTGTCAGATGCAACAAGGTTTGTAGATATACACCTTCTCCTCTTGCAATGTCAGCTTCAATAGAATCATATGACCGGTGAATAAAGGCAGCGGTCTTTGCTTTTCCCCCCTGGCAGGTATCTGGAGAAGAGATGTTAGAAGAGATTGCTGTTGTCCCTAAATCCCAGGTAACATTTGTTACTGCGGCAACAGCCGGTGTCCTTGGAGCTATCATCGCACCGAGGCCACAATCAGTGTAGATATCAGCAAATTCACGGGCTTCAACATTGTTCGCAGCACCAAGAGCAATAGCAGTGCAGCATATGGCTAAAACAGGTTTTAATCTTTTCATTACTTTTCTCCATAAAAGATAGAATTTAAATTTCTTACCGTAGACGACAAACAGAATACCAAGAGAATTCCACTAAAAACAGCAGAAACAATACCGAAAAAACTTTCGAATGTAAACCATTCAAAAAACAGCATACAGTCTTTTGTTTACTCTCTCTATACTATCTTGATACGCTGAATTCTCTCTGCAAACGAAATAACAGAGGGTATGCCAGACGGCATACCCTCTGTTTTAAATGCCAAAGTAAGAAAAAATGCGTATTATTTTCCAGCAACTGCAACTGATTCACGGGCAATCGCCAACTCTTCATTGGTAGGAATGCCCCAGATTTGCACCTTGCTCTCTTTGGTGGAGAGCAGGGTCGGTTTTTTCACCCGCTGGTCGTTCACTTCCTTATCCAGAACAATACCGAAGTTTTCCAGACCAGCTACAGAAAGTTCTCTGACGATGGAATCATTCTCACCAATTCCAGCAGTGAAAACAATGGCATCAACCTTGCCGAGAACTGCCATATAGGCACCGATATACTTCTTGTTGCGATAGGTTTGAACGCCAAGTGCAAGTTCTGCCCGCTCGTCGCCTTTTTCAATGGCTGCATGAATATCACGCATATCGTTCATGCCGCACAATCCTTTCAAGCCGGACTCCTTATTCAGCAGGGTATCAATCTCTTCAATGCTCATATTGCAATTCCGGGCAAGGAAGGCATGAATCGCCGGGTCGAGGTCACCGCTGCGGGTCCCCATAACCAGTCCTTCCAGAGGAGTGAGCCCCATGGTGGTATCCACAGACTTTCCTTTTTCTATCGCCGTAATGGATGCACCATTGCCGAGGTGAACGGTGATTATATTCATATCCTCCAGTTTTTTGCCCATTAATTCGGCACACTCACCAGCAACAAATTTATGGGATGTACCATGGAAACCGTAACGGCGGATGCGCTTCTCCTCATAAAGGTTATGAGGAATG
>PDWI01005220.1_pt1 | contig 19646 bp, 13 predicted proteins | sample 1430891 | NCBI WGS metagenome assembly PDWI01 (sample SAMN01162508, study PRJNA174530) | Oral metagenome, whole genome shotgun sequencing project. | biome: Marine environment; feature: Marine mammal; material: Swab sample of the gingival sulcus; isolation source: swab sample of gingival sulcus...
TTCTCGGAGTTTCAACCATTCCACCAATTCCGCTTTCAAACTATCCGCTGATTGCTTTGTTCGTTGTCATCGGCGTGTTTGTGTTTATTAAATTCAGAAAATAACTTTTTTTTCATACTTTTTTAGTAGTTAATTTTGCTTTAGACCGATAGTTTTTTCTATCGGTCTTTTTTTGGCAAAACACCTTTTTTATAACTCTCCAAGAGGTTTAATGCCATTGGAAAAAAACAAAAAAAACAAAAAACACTTTCATTATTCCCATTTTTTTGTTTCTTTTATAGTTTTCAAAAAAAATTCACAGTAATATTAAATATTTAATCATTAAACAATTAAAGCTATGATAAAATTTACTTTAAGAGCCTTGCTCTTGATTTTAATTTCCGGTATATTTACAATTTCAGAGCAAACGTACGCACAAGGAGGTCCCGAAGCACCTGCCGGAACCACCGGAGAAGACCTGAAAATATGGTTGAAACAAAACTACTACGAGGGGAAACACATTAAGTTAGAGTATAGACCGGCTCGTGAAAAAATGTATGCCTTCATTGACAACCATGACGGCAAAATTACATGCGTATATTCCGGTTTTCAAATAAATTGGACTCATGGGGATGTGAATATTTCTCCTATTTCGAATTTAGGCATAAACTGCGAACATACCATTCCGCAAAGTTTCTTCGATAAAGCAGAGCCAATGAAATCAGATTTGCATCATCTATTTCCTGCACGCAAAGGCTGGAATAGTACCAGAAGCAACTATCCTTTTGCAGAAATTCCTGATAACGACGTTTCCGATCCCAATTTCTTCACCATAAAATGGATGTATTTAGACAATGAAAGTTCTACTGAGCCTACTACAAATAAAGACGCATACAGCGAGTATACACCCAATTTTTTTGAACCACGTGAAGACCACAAAGGAAACGTTGCCCGTGCAATATTCTACTTCTACACAATGTATCCCTCTTACAATATTAACAGAGTGGTTGATGACATTGCAACCTTACTCGAATGGCACAGGAAGGATCCGGTAGATGATGCAGAAAGAGCAAGAAACGCAGCCATTCATACTTATCAAGGAACATACAATCCATACATTAGCCACCCTGAGTTTGTTGAACAAGTATGGGGTTCGGGAAAACCCGATCCTGTTTTGAGCATTGCAAGTTCAGAAACAGCAATAACAATTTCGTGGGCAGATTTAACTGAAGAAACCTCCTATGAAATTTATCGTTCTTCAGATGGTATTAACTACACATTGCTTGCAACAAAAGCAGCTAACACGACTGAATATGTTGATAACACCCCGCAAGAAGGCTTAACTTATTCTTACTATGCAAAAGCGATTTATTCCGGAGGAGAAAGTCATGAAAGCAATGTTGTCAGCGGACAATTAGGCTCCGGTGGCAATACAGGTGGTGGTTCTGTTACAGAATTGTTTTTCTCTGAATATGTGGAAGGAAAAGATAACAATAAAGCTATTGAAATTGCAAATTTCACAGGAGAAGCTGTTGATTTATCAGCCTATACCGTAAAGCAATCATACAACGGAGCCGGTTGGGGAAAAATAAAAAGCGGAGACGATCCTCGCTACTCGTTGCAGCTTTCCGGAACGTTGCAAAGTGGCGATGTATATGTTATTGCTCATGCGCAAGCAAATGCGGACATACTCGGCAAAGCAGATCTTACTCTTCAATATGCGACACAAGGTAACGGGACTCCGGGGTGCAATGTAGTTTCATTTACAGGAAACGACGCACTTGGCTTATTTAAAAATGGCACTTTGATAGATGCCATTGGTGTACCCAACGAAAAACCTTCGAATTATTGGAAAGTAGCAAACAAAAAAGGCACACAAGACCATACACTTATTCGCAAATCAACCGTTGCCAAAGGAAATACAGATTGGGCAAGTTCGGCAGGTACAACTACTGACAATTCCGAATGGGAAATAAAGCCTAAAGACAATTCCGACGATTTAGGGCAGCACACTTGCAATTCTTCCTCTACCCCTCCGGGCGAGAAAAAAGAACAAACAATAACATTCGCTCCTCTTGCAGACAAACATGCAAATGATGCTCCATTTGATTTAGAAGCAACAGCAAGTTCAGGATTGCCCGTTACGTTCCAATCCTCAGATCCGACAATTGCCTCTATTAATGGAGCTACTGTTACATTACACAAAAAAGGAGTTGTAACCATCACGGCAACACAAGCAGGCGATGATACATGGAAGCCGGCCGAAGCAGTTCTGAAAGAACTTGAAGTTTTCGCAGCACAACAAACTATTACATTCGCCCCTTTGGAAAACAAAACCTTTGGCGATGCAGATTTTACCCTTACAGCAACAACTAACGCTCCCGGTTTGCAAATAACATACACCAGTTCTAATCCGGAAGTTGCAACCATTACAGGCAGTACCGTTAAAATCGTAGGAATTGGAAACACAACCATCACTGCAAAGCAAGAAGGAAACGACGAATGGAGTCCGGCAGAAGATGAACAAACATTGAAAGTAAATCCGCCGACTGGCAGCGAATTGGCATTTGTTATAAAAAAATCAGATAAAAGTCTTGTTGCTTCCACCTCAATAGACTCTACGGAAAACGTAACAGACGAAAAACAGACGTTTAAATTTGCCGGAAAGGTTTTAGATATAAAACTAACATCACCGCCAGCAGCAGGCGAAGAGCTAATATTGGCAATACCATATGATGAAAACTTACCCGAAGAAACAGTAAATAGACTTGAATTTTTCCATCGGGACAATGCCACCAAGGCTTGGGAAAGAATAGGCATAACTCGACTTGATAGAGAAACCCACATTGCTTACCTCGAAGGACTTGACAAAGATAGTTTTTCGTTTTGGGTAAATTCAGAAGATAATATTAATTCATGTCTTTTTAATAATTTTGTTTTAGACCGATAGTTTTTTCTATCGGTCTTTTTTGGGCAAAACCTTGCACGACTTCTCATGAAAATAAGCGTATTTTTGTTTTTTTCAGAAATACCGTGATGTTTTCACCTTTGTTTGTTTTCTTTTTCAAGAACTTCAAACGTCGCAGTTAATTTTTCTCCGTATTGATCGAGCAGTGTCAGTTTGTGTTTTCCCGATGTTGGCGAAAGGGCTATTTGGTGAAAATTATTGGTTTGTGCAATAAGTTTTTTGTCGAGATGCCAAAAAACAATGGCATTTTGTTTTCTGTGTGCAACTTCAAAGACAACACTTCCTTTTTCTCCGGTAATTTCTATCGGGACATAAATTTTTGAATTTGGTTCAGGATAGATCAGTTGCATTGATTTCACTCTGTTTGTCAGAGAAGAATGTAAACAATCTTCGCGCAAGGGCGGAAGCGTTTTGTAGCTTATATTTCTTATTTTGTAGTAGCATTCCATTCTTGGAGGCAGCACAAACCAAGTTTTATGCACCATGTTATTTACCGATTCACAATGGCTCGTAACGCGGTATCTTTCATCTTTATCAAGATGAATAATTCTATGATAAGGACAAGTATTTGAGCGTATTCCGGTTTCAGGAATCCAGGTTGAATCTACATTATTGCAATTTGGCGAAAGCAAAAAACCACTTTCGCGGCAGGTCGGCATAAGCATCATGTCGTCGTAGGGCTGTTGAAACCAGTTGGACGATTCGGGCAAAATGTCAAAAACATCAAAAAGAATAGGTGCTGCGGCTTTTATTCCAACCAAACCCGGACGACCTTCGCCGTCTGCGTTTCCTGCCCAAACGCCAACGATGTAGTCATAGGAAATGCCAATTGCCCACGCATCGCGAAACCCGAAACTTGTTCCGGTTTTCCATGCGATTTGCCGTGCAGACGAAAATTCGCGCCAGCTTCCGTCTTCATCGGGGCGTTCTACTTCGAGCATTGCCTTAAACGTAAGCCATATAGCGCCTGCACCAAAATTCGATTCTTCAACAAGCTCAGATGATTTAGGCGACGCTAATTTGGGTTTCTGCAAATAGTTTAACTCTCTGTAATCAGAGGGTCTGTACTTTCCGCTGTATTCCACAAAGTGGTTCAACGAGCGCGCCATTGAAGCATAAATGCTGCAAATTTCCCACAATCGGGCTTCGCAGCCGCCTAAAATCAGCGACAGTCCGTAATGTCCGGGCGATTGTTCGATGGTTGTAAATCCGATTTTTTGTAATAAATGATGAAATTTTTTAATCCCGTAGTTCTTGAGCATTAAAACCGCAGGGATATTCAGCGAGCGCGCTATTGCCCGTTGCGCTTTCACGGCTCCGTCAAATCGTAAATTGTAATTCTTAGGCGAATAAGAGCCAAAATGTACCGGATAATCCGGCACCAGTGTGTTTGGCAAAATATCACCGCTTGTGAGCATTGCAGCATATAAAAAGGGTTTTAAAATACTTCCCGTACTTCGCTTTGCCATAATGACATCTACGTTTTCGCCATGTTCGTCGCTAAGAGAGGGTGAAACATTTCCCAAATACACCAGCACCTTGCCGGATTCGATTTCGGCAACCAAGACCGCGCCGTTGTGAATGCCGTTTCCTGCCAAACGTTTGTTGTGGCGTTCTAAAATATTTGCAGCAAGCCTTTGGAATGACGAATTTATGGTGGTTTTGAATACGGATTTTTGTGTATTGTTTTTGATTTTCGAGTCGATTTCCTGAAGCAAGTGCGGTGCTAAATGCGGAAATGCTTTGGGCTTTTCGGGGATTTCTTCTTCTATCGAAAGTTCGTAAGTTTCGGCATCTATGATGTTTTTGTCTTTGAGTTTTTTCAACAATCTGTTTCTTTTTTTCAGCAATGTTTTTCTGTTTCTTCCCGGATGTATCAGCGAAGGGCTGTTTGGCAAGACTGCCAATAGCGCAGATTCTGCCCACGAGAGCTGAAAAGGCGAGCGTTGGAAATATCGCCACGAGGCAGCTCCAAGTCCTACAATATTTCCGCCAAAAGGAGCGTGCGAAGCATACAAGGCAAGTATTTCCTTTTTGCTTTTTGCCATTTCAAGGCGCATGGAAAGAAACAACTCAATAATTTTCTCGCTCAGGGTGCGCGCTTTTCCTTTTCTTGCCAAACGTATGGTTTGCATCGAAATGGTGCTTCCGCCGCTTTTTATTTTGCCATGACTGATGTTCTGAAGCATTGCCCGACAAATTGCAACAATATCAAAACCTATGTGATAGTAAAATCGCTTGTCTTCAAATTGAATAATGGCTTTTTCAAATTTCTCGGGCACTGAGTCGAGTTCCGGAAACCTCCACTGCGAATCTGCTGCAATGTGCGCTCCGATAAGGTTGTTCTTGCAATCTTCCAAAACCGTACACGTCGGGTCGTTAAACAAAGGATTGGGCAGACAATTCAAAAAAAGAATAAGCAGAATAAAAATCAAAACTAACCCAAATTGTAGCTTTCTATTCGTTTTTATTGATGAAATTATTTTTTTCAGTATGGACACATCCGGCATCTGTTTGTATTTTATGAGTGATAAGTGATGAGTGATGAGTGATAAGTGATGGGTGATTTGCTTATGCCAAAGGTTTTCGCTTAATTTCCACCTTTATAATCATTCCGTTCATCTGTTTATTTCTAATTCAATATTTTGGAAGTTTTCAGAAGAAAACAACAAATTTGTTTACAAATATAGAGAAATATCAAGTTTGAAAAATTTCTTTTTGTTATTTTTCTTCATTTTTAAGACCCTCGTAATCAATATTTTATATATTTTTCTTGTGTTTTTTTGAAAAAAAATAAATATCCACGCAACCTCAGAGCCCAAAAAAACGTCATATAATAAAGAGCTTTTATGTTTTGTTGTGTATTTTTTATTCTTTATGGCAATTTTTTGGGGTATTCTCTTTTGCTGTAAATATAGTTGTTTTGAAAAAAGAGAATCATCATCTTTATAAAAAAATAATTCATTAAAAATTAACTAAAAATTACTATTATGAAAAATTTTTTCTATCATTTAATTACAGTTCTATTGCTGTTTGCCGGCATTGGAACACAAGCCCACAACTACATGTATGTGCAAGACCCGCAAACATGGCAATCCGGACAAGGAACAATCGAAGAGGCGACAATCACGATGAAACCCGTTGGCATTTACATGCAGTATGATTTGACTCTGACTTTTTCGGCACGCGATGAAGGATTTGCAGACGATCAGCAACTTGAAGTAAACTTGATGTTTGATTTGCCGCAAGGCGCTATTTTGTACGACTCGTGGCTGTGGATTGAGGATTATATCTCGAAAGCCGTCATTCTTGACAGATGGAAAGCTGCGGATATTTACAACGAAATTGTCGGACGACGGAAAGACCCGTCGATTTTGATAAAAAACGGCGACAACTCTTACAATTTGAGCATTTATCCCATGTTAGGAAACGAAACCCGAAAAGCGAAAATCAGTTATTTGTTGCCTATGAAATGGACTAAAAATTTGGTTACGGGGGATTTGCCTTTGGAAATTATGAAACTCTCCAGAAATTCAACAAAAATAAAGCTTCAGGCATGGCAAGATTCCGAATGGCGAAATACCCGAATCTTGGAACGTGAAATTTACAAGTTTGAAAAAGCGCATGACATTGAAGGCAAATATTTTGAATTGCAACTTCCGGAAAATATCATCGACAAACACCTTCATATTGCATACGATTCTCCTGCCGAAAATGGCATGTATTTCAGCTATTATGAAACAGAAGACGAAGGATATTATCAATTGGCACTCATTCCGAATGAGCTTTTACAGATTGAAAATGCTAAAAAAGTAGTTTTCGTGGTCGATTATCGGGCGCAAGGCAGGGAAGATGCCGAAAAAATGTTGGATAGGCTCGAAAAAACGCTTCTGTCGAATTTCAAGCCGACAGATTATTTTAATATTGTCGTGCCAAAAGTTCCCGCAAAACCGCAAAGCGACAATTGGATTCAAGCTACTGAAGAAAATATACGTCGCGAAATCAAGAAAATCAAAGAAGAGAAGTTTTACAACAACTTGTTTCCTCTTTTGAGGGAAGGAATTAAATTTATAAACAAAAATGGCGAGGAAGGTTCTGTTTTTCTGATTACAAATTCCAACGATCTTGGAGATTACCAAAAAGCAAATCAGATTATTACGAATATAACTGGTTTGATGAAGGAAAATATTCCGATTTATACCGCAAATATACAAAAAAACGACTATCATTACTATTGGATTGGAAACAGGTATTATTTTGGCAATGAATATCTTTACAGCAATTTGGCAAGAATAACAGGTGGTCAGTATTTGAGCCTGAAAAATGGAGGAGATGCATACGCATTGATGAACGAACTGATGCAATATGTCGGCGAAAACATACATTCATTTGATCTCTACACGACTTTGCACAACGGATTTTGTTTCGGAAGACACAATGTAAACCGCTCGTCGAATACAGTATCAATGAGCCAAGCCATTCTTCAGGTCGGAAAATACAAAGGTTCTTTGCCTTTCAATTTCCAACTTTCCGGAATATTGCATTCAAAACCCTTTTCAACCTCTATTCAAATTCCTTTGAATCAGACAAAAGAAGGAGATTCTTTGACAACAAAAATTTGGGCAGGAAATTACATTCAAAGCCTTGAAAAATTGAATTATGAAAACAATACGATATTTGAAATTATTGATTTCAGCATGAACAACAGAATTTTGTCCTTATATACCGCATTTCTTGCCCTTGAACGAGAAATGGAAGGTGCTGTAAACGAAAATATTAATATGAGAGCAAAGGGGAATGGAGATAGTAATGAGCAGCAGGGCGGTTTTACAGAAATTGAAGAATTGCAGAAAAACAATGCGGCCAAACTCCAAATGCTTGCTTATCCGAATCCGTTTACTGAGGAAACGACCATAAAAATTGAGCTTACGGATAATTTCTCGCAAGAAAAGCTTGTTTTGCAAGTTTACGATCTTTCCGGTCGTATGGTTCACGATTTTAATCCTAAGGCTCATCTTCACGAAAAAACCATTGAAATTCAGTGGAATGGTAAGGATAATTCAGGCAATAAACTGCGAAAAGGTATTTACTTCGTTGTTTTATCAAATTCGCATCAGCGACACACAATGAAATTGATTATTCAATAAACATCAATGCGGTATGCAAATGAAAAACGGCGGCAAGCAAAAAAACGTTGCTGCCGTTTTTCCGTCTTATTATCAATCTTATAATTCTTAATTTGACAAAATGAACATGCAAAAACAGGATATTTCGGTTATAATTCTTGCAGCAGGGTTTTCGTCGCGAATGAAAAAGCCCAAAGCTTTCCTGAAATTTGAAGGGAACAAGTGTTTTCTTGAAAAAATTGTCAAAGAATACGAAAAAGCAAACTTGCGCCAAATTGTTGTTGTATTCAATCCGAAAACCCTGAAATACTACCAAAACCATGCTTACACGTTTCTTGATTTGCACGAATCGGTGGTAAATACTCAACCACATTTGGAACGTTTTTTTTCGATTCAAAAAGGATTGTCGGCTGTGGAAAGCACGAATTTTTGTTTTATCCAAGACTGCGACAATCCCTTGATCGATGCGGAAACAATTGCAAAACTAATGGCAAACAAACATAAAGCCGACGTGATAGCTCCGATTTTTGAGCATAAAAAAGGACACCCGATATTGATCAGCAAAAAGGTAATTGAGAAAATTCTTGAACAAAAATCGCCTGACACAAATCTTAGAGATATAATAAGGCAATTTGAAAAATTCTATACGATAGTAGAAACAGATTCTGTGTTAAAAAACATAAATACACAAAGCGACTATGCAAGGTATTTCGCCTCATGAGCCTTGAAAAATAAGCTCAAGTTTTTCGGTATTTGCGGAATATACTTGCCGAAATATTAAATCTTATTTATTTTTGAGTTCAATAAAACTTTAATTCAAATTTTCAATCATTAACTTAAAATCGTAATACTATGCAAGTTTTAGGAATTGGCACGAGCATAAAACATAAAGATTTCGGAACGGGAGTTGTCATACAATCAAAAGTTGATACTTATGTTGTTCGCTTTCTCGAATACGGAATCTCGGAAATAAAAAAAGAGACCGAAGGGATTGAAATTCTCGATCTTATAGAGCCTTCTGAGGATTTGGTCAGCTACGAAGAAATAGAACGAAGCCTTATTCGCATATTGCGCAAATTTTCTGACGTTCAGGAAAAAGTGGAATTAGGCGAAAAGTGGAAAGGCGGTGTCATGAGGCTGATGCCTTCAAATCCGGATTTGAAAGCGAAAGATATTCCTATCGAAACGTTTTTTCACAAAATTGTAATGGTGCGCGACAGATTGCGTGTCTTGGAACAAAATATCAACAAAAGCAAATTGTCTGACGAGGAAAAAGTGAATATTCAACAATACATTACAAGAAGCTACGGAAGTTTGACAACCTTTAATGTGCTGTTCAAATACCAAAGCGACGGATTTTCGGGAGTAGGAAAGGCAAAATAATAGATGCAAAGGTCTGAAAACAGCGACACTATCCTGCAATATGTAAATTTATATACTTTGAGGATAGTGTCATTTTGTTTTTTGTGTTGAGAGTTTTGCCAAACAACTCAACACGCATGGAGTTTTAGAACAATGCAATACCCAATTGAACTCTTGCGTATCTCAACACGGGATTCAACATTGTAGTTGCAGATACGGGAAGATTAAAATCACCTATTTTGATTGTCTTAGATGCTGTAATTCCCATATTAACAAGGTCAAATGAATTTTCGCCATCGCCATACAAATGAGTTTCGCCATTCAGCGCAATTCCTGCTCCGGCAAATGCAGACATGTTTATTTTGTCATTGTCAAGAACGGGATAGGATAACTGAATATAGGTAGAATAGCGTTGTTTGACATTGCTCCTGTCCGGCTCTGTATCTCCCGAACCGTACAATAAAATATCAGCTTCTACGGTCAAGGCTTTCAACTTAAACGACGTTCTTAGATCAAGTAAATGTCCGGTTTCGTCATGTTTATAGTTCCCAATATCAGGGGAAGGAACGCCTCTGGTATTGAATAAATCCCATAGTCCTATGCTGAAATTGTCTGTCGCATATTGTATGTAGCCGTCTATCTCTTTGTAGTGGGTCATGTCATTTTCGTTTGATATGGACATGCCGCCCCAAAAACCTGCCGTAAATTTGCCTTCTTTGTCTAAGTTAAAGTTTGTCGTTACGGCAAACATGGGTTTGTCTGTTATAACCAATCCCCGCCAAAGATGGTTGGTTTGAAAATTTGCCGAGAAATCAACGTACGATTTATTTTCGGCTTCATCTTGAGCTTGTGCGGTTTGAAAAATAAACAAACCTACAATAGCTATAAGTAAAAATACTTTTCTCATATGTTTATCAATTTTATCTAAGATTCGTATAAAAATATTTATGTTTGGTTTGAATAAGCCTGTAAAGGCTATTTTTTTATAAAACGGCAAAAAGTAAAGCTGCTATTACTGCGCCTACAAGAGGACCTATAACCGGCACCCAGGAGTATCCCCAGTCGCTACTTCCTTTGAAAGGCAAAATAGCATGGGCAATTCTCGGAGCTAAGTCACGAGCCGGGTTGATTGCATATCCGGTAGAGCCGCCTAATGACAAACCAATTACCCAAACGATAATGGATACCGGCAATGCGCCGATAGAACCTAATCCCACTTTAGCATCAGTAATACCGGCAGACTCAAAACTTGGACCTGCAAGGTAGAATATTGCAAATACCAATACGAATGTTCCGATAATCTCACTAACAAAGTTTAAGGGAAGATTTCTAATGGCAGGTCCTGTTGAAAAACACGCCAATTTATCAGCTTCGTTTTCGGTAGCGTCAAAGTGGTCTTTGTAAACTACCCAAACCAATATTGCACCGATGATTGCTCCTATCATTTCTCCCGCCAAGTAAGAAGGCACCTCATTCCACTGAACCTTATCCGCTACTGCCAAACCTATTGTTACTGCAGGGTTTAGATGCGCGCCACTATAAGGTCCGGCAACTACAACTCCCGTAAATACGGCAAATGCCCAGCCTGTTGTTATTACTATCCAGCCCGAAGCGTTTCCTTTTGTTTGTTTTAAAACGACATTGGCAACTACGCCGTTTCCTAATAAAATTAGGAGCATCGTTCCAATAGTTTCTGCAATTAATATTGAATTCATATCTTTATTGTATTTTTGTGTATAGTTAAAATGTCAAATTAGCTGTATTAAAGAATTAAAAGTTTGAAAAAAATAAACGAAAACCTGATAATCAGAAGTTATTTATCTTCCTCTATCCAGTCATTGACTCGTTTTACGGCTTTGTGCCAATAGTGAAGCATATTATCTACTTTTGCTTTGTCCATTTTTGGTGTAAATTCTTTCTCGATTGCCCACTGCGATTGGATTTCGTCAATATTATCCCAATATCCCACAGCCAAACCTGCAAGGTATGCTGCGCCAAGCGCTGTTGTTTCCAAGTTGGTAGGTCTGATGATTTTAAAACCAAACAAATCGGCTTGAATTTGCATCAACAAATTGCTTGCGCTTGCTCCGCCATCTACGCGAAGTTCTACGCTGGCTTTTTTGGCATCGGCTTCCATTGCTTTCACTATGTCGTAAACTTGGAATGCAATACCTTCGAGCGTTGCACGTGCGATGTGGGCATCGGTTGTTCCTCTGGTTATTCCCAGAATTGCACCTCTGGCATATTGATCCCAATGCGGTGCGCCCAGTCCTGTTAATGCAGGCACAAAATATACACCTCCATTGTCCTCAACTGTTTCGGCAAGGGTATTAACGCCGGGTGCTGTTTTTATGACTCTTGCTCCGTCGCGTAGCCACTGAATGGCTGCTCCGCCAACAAACACACTTCCTTCAAGGGCATAAGTGGTTTTGCCGTTAATTTTCCATGCAACGGTTGTCAGCAGGTTATTGTCTGAATAAACAGCTTCGTCGCCTGTGTTCATCAAAAGGAAGCAGCCTGTTCCGTAAGTATTTTTCACCATTCCCGGTTTCGTACACATTTGTCCGAAAAGGGCAGCTTGCTGGTCGCCTGCTATACCCGAAATAGGAATTTTAGAAGCAAATAAAGTAGTGGCGGTTTCGCCGTACACTTCGCTGCTTTGTTTCACTTCGGGCAATATGGCTTTCGGGATATTAAACAATTTCAACAATTCTTCGTCCCATTGCATGGTGCGAATGTTGAACAGCAATGTTCGGCTTGCATTTGAGACATCTGTAACAAACATTTTTCCTCGCGTAAGTTTCCAAACCAACCACGTGTCGATTGTTCCGAAACACAATTTTCCGGCTTCGGCTTTTTCTCTTGCTCCTTCGACATTGTCGAGAATCCACTTCAATTTAGTGCCTGAAAAATAAGCATCTAAGACCAAGCCTGTTTTTTTCTTAATCACATCAATATGTCCTTCGGCTTTCAGTTGGTCGCAATATTTGGCAGTTCTGCGGTCTTGCCAAACAATAGCTTTATACACCGGCACACCTGTTTCTTTATCCCAAACTACGGTTGTTTCACGCTGATTTGTTATCCCGATTGCTGCAATGTCGGCTCCTGTAATGCCGGCTTTGGCTATTACTTCGGCAGCTACGGATATTTGCGACGACCAAATTTCTTCGGGGTCATGTTCTACCCAGCCGGGTTTGGGGAAAAATTGCTCAAAGGGCTTTTGAGATACCTTTACAGGCTCTCCGCTTTTATTGAAAATAATTGCTCTTGATGAGGTTGTGCCTTGGTCAAGTGCCAAAATGAATTTGTTTGTCATAATTATAAGAATTAAAGTTTTATTATTTGTAACGAAGTAATCAAAAAATATTTAGGACGTGCAATTTATGATTTAATTACCTCAATTGCGAATGATTCATTATTTTTTTTTAATCAAACCAACAAATATGTTTTTGCTAATTTTGTAAAACTATCTACTTGTTTTTCAATCCATTGTTTGTCATGATTTAGTTCTTTTGCCATTGCTTTTGCCACTTTCGGGGCGCAATCAATAGCTGCTTGTGCATCTAAAAACAGCAAACGCACGCGCCGTGCCAACACATCTTCAAGATTTAAAGCCATTTCCTCGCGAATTGCCCAAATAACTTCTGCAATGGTATAGGCATAATTCTCGTGTATTTTTTCGGCATATTCAGGATTTTCCGATTTTAGTTTCTCTATACGCGGTATGTCTGAACCGTAAATGTATAAATGGTTTGTTCTATCAACTTGTTCTTTAGGCATGTTGCCGTGAAGCGATAAATGTTGGGTTTGGCAGGGTTTTTTCTCTATTTTTTTCAATTTAATAGCCTTGTTTACAGCGTCTTCTGCCATTTGGCGATAGGTTGTCCATTTTCCGCCTGTTATGGTTATCAAGCCTGTTTCCGAAACAATTACTTTGTGGCTTCGTGATACTTCTTTGGTACTTTTTCCCTCTTTTTCGGGTGCGGCAAGTGGTCTGAGCCCTGCGAAAACCGATTTAACGTCTTTTCGAGTAGGTTTCTTTTTCAAGTAAAGGCTTGCTGTTTTTAGAATAAAATCGACCTCGTCTTGCAGCGGTTTGGGTTCTAATTCTGCTTTTTCGACCAATACGTCTGTTGTTCCGACCACAACTTTGTCGTGCCACGGAACGGCAAACAACACTCGCCCGTCCGAAGTTTTGGGAATCATTATGGCATCGTCGCTTTGCAAAAACTCCTTGTCAAGAACAAGGTGTATGCCTTGGCTCGGAACGACGAAATCTCTGTCGGTTTTTTTGTCCATTTGCATTATTTCGTTGGTAAACACACCCGTTGCGTTGATTACCACTTTGCACGAAAGTTTGTAGATTTTATGGCTGATTTTGTCTGTAATTTCTACTCCTACAACATTGTCCTTGTCGTCTTTCAGCAGTCCGCTTACTTTCGCGTAATTGACAACACACGCGCCTTGTTCAATGGCGGTTTGTGCCATATTTATTGCCAAGCGCGAGTCGTCAAACTGTCCGTCTTGATATACCACGCCGTTTTTTAGTTTTTCAGAAACCAAATTGGGTAATTTTTGCAAGGTCTTTCGTTTGCTGATTGATTTCGTTTTTCCCAAACTTAATTTGCCTGCATATTTTTCATATACACTTAAACCTATTTTGTACATAAATTTATCCACAAAGCGGTAATTGGGAATTATAAAAGATTGATTCTTAACCAAATGAGAAGCATTTTGAGCTAACAGTCCTCGTTCTCTTAATGCTTCTTTGACCAAATCTACGTATCCTTGCGCCAAATAGCGAACGCCTCCGTGTACCAATTTTGTGCTTCGGCTCGAAGTGCCTTTGGCAAAGTCATTGGCTTCTAACAATACGGTGGAATATCCTCTGCTGGCTGCATCTATGGCTGTACCTAAGCCGGTTGCACCGCCTCCTATTACTAAAACATCGCAGCTATCAATTTCGTTTAGTTTCTTGACTTGCTCTACACGTTTCATTTTCTTTTGATATTTTTTTGTTTTTTTCTTTAATTGCAAATATACGAAATAAATCGAAAGTTCAAAGAAAAAAATATTTTTTTATTGAAAATTTTACCCTGTTATTGAAGATAAAATACAAACTCATATTTATCAATAATTTATGCTTCCTTATTTGTTTTAAATGAAAAAATAATTTTGTTTCGCAATTATTCAAATAGAAAAATACGATTACAAACGGAATAAAAAAGAAACTAATCGAAACTCACTCAAATGCTATACGAAGAAAAGACATGAATAGTTTTCGTAGTATAATTTCAGTTCCAAATACTTCGTTAAAAAATTGCATGAAGGTGCTTTATTATTTTATAATTTTCATCTAATTTTGTCGTCATTAAAATATTTTGTGGGATTATTACCTTTTTTTATATCAAGCCAAAACATGATACAGCAGAACAAAAGACAACAAGATATATTGAATATACTCAACGAACACAGCTACATAACGGTTCATGAATTGAGCAAACAATTAAACGTATCCTTGGTTACAATACGAAAAGATTTAACGCTCTTGGAACAGCAACAGTATTTGTACAGAACGCACGGCGGTGCCAGCATAAAACCGCGCTATGCTTTTGAACGTAATGTTAGCGAGAAGGAAAGCATTAATGTTGAACAGAAAATTAAAATTGCCAAAAAGGCAGTTAGTTTCATCAACGACAATGATTTTATTATTCTTGCATCGGGAACAACTATCCACTATTTGGCTCGCAATATTGCCGATTTTAAAAACCTGACTATCCTAACCTCCTCATTACGTGTGTCTTTAGAAATGTGTAATAAGGAAAACATCAATATCATACAATTGGGAGGCGAGGTGCGTAAAAGTTCAACTTCGGTAATTGGCAGCGTTTCGGAGGCAATACTAAAAGATTTTGCCTGCAACAAATTGTTTTTGGGTGTCGATGGAATAGACTACCATTTTGGAATTAGCACGTCGAATGCTGCCGAAGCACACCTGAATAAGCTGATGGTCGAAACGGCAAATAAAATATATGTCTTAGCCGATTCTTCCAAAATAAACAAAAGGGGATTTGGCAAAATTTGCAATTTAGACCAAATAGACGTGTTGATTACGGACAGCGGCATAGAAGCCGACGATGTGAAAAAATTAGAAGATGCAGGCATTGATGTTCGTGTAGCAACACTTTGATGAAATAAGGCTAAACACATGGATTTTTCCGTACACAATTTTCACTTATCCATTCCATTCTCAAAATCGATCAACAATCCGTCTTCTGCGGCAATTGTGCGCGGGAATATTTTTTTTGCTTCATCAAGCAGCGTTTGCGGATTTCTGTATCTTGCCGAATAATGTCCGATAAGCAAATTTTTCACCTCTGCCTTGCGTGCCAGTTCGGCAGCCTGTTCGGCGGTTGAGTGTTTGGTTTCTTTGGCTCTTTTTATCATGTCTTTGGCGAAAGTGGCTTCATGATACAAAAGATCTACGCCTTTTATTTGCTCTATTATTTTCTCGTTATAAGCGGTATCTGAGCAAAAAGCGTATGATTTCGGCTTTGGCGGGGCGGTTGTCAGTCGCGAATTTGGAATAAGCACTCCGTTTTCCGTTACAAAATCTTTTCCTTGTTTTATTGCCACAATTTCCTTGATTGGAATCTTGTAAAAAGGGATTATGTCTTTTATCATGTTTCGCATTTTGGGTTTTTCGCGAAACAAAAATCCGGTAGTTGGGATTCTGTGTTTTAGCGGAATGGTTTCTACGGTCATGCGTTTGTCTTCGTAGATAATTTCCTTGTGGCGGTGGTTTGTGTGGTGAAAAACAAGCCCATAGCTTGGAGCATCGGTATATGAAAACATTGCCTTGAGCATTTGCTCCAAATCAGGCGGAGCGTAGATGTGCAAATCGTGTTTTCTGCCAAGCAAGGTAAATGTCGAGAGTAAGCCGAAAATCCCGAAATAATGGTCGCCGTGCAAATGGCTGATAAAAACGTGATTAAGGCGCGAGAATTTTGCCTTGTATCTCCGTAGTTGAATTTGTGTTCCTTCGCCACAATCGATCAAAAAAAACCGCTCGTTTACATTAAGCAAGTGAGCGGTCGAAAATCTTTTCGATGTCGGAAGCGACGAATTGCTTCCTAATATTCTAAGAGAAAAACTCATTAAAATGTATGATTTTTCAATGATTTAAATGTTTCATACTTAAAAAAACAACAAAGTCCTACATTTTTTAAAATTTCTCACTTTTCTTGTTCAGAAAATTAAACGTACAATCTTAAAATTCAAAATAAGAAATAAAAAGATGCGTCTTTTTACAAGCGGCATTCGTTTTGTTTTAGCTGTAATCAAACAAATCTCCGTTTCTTATTTCGCTCAGGAGAAAAGCTATGCTAACTCTCTACCGAACTGATATACTCCACTGCCTCTTCGACCGAAGAGGTAATATTCAACACGGTGTCAAGTTGCGAAATAGAGATAAGACGCTCAACTGCCGTATTTAGTCCTGTAAGCACAAACGTTCCTTTTGCATTTTTACAAAGGCGGTTGGCTACAAGAATTGCGCTCAAACCGGAAGAATCGCAATATCTGCATTTACTTAAATCAAGAACAATATTTTTTTCGCCATTTCCTGCAATAAGCACCAATTCGGATTTTATTCCCGGAGCTATATGTGTGTCTAATTTTTCGTCTAACACTTGTATCAATGTATAGTCTTCCAGTTTTTCAACCTTAAATTCCATTATCTATGCTTTTTAAATTTTTACTTTATTCATAGAATGAGAGGAAAAGTTCTAAGGCGAACTGTTCCTCTCAAAGCTAAGAATTTTTTTATTTTTTCTTGTCTTTATTCGCTTCAAGTTTTGTTTTCAGAGCTGCTAATTCCGAAATATCACCTAATGTAGTTTTTTCGATGTTTAATTTCATTTTTTTAGCATTTTTATCCTCGTCGTTTGTTGTTTTCTTCTTTTTCGCTTCGAGTTTCATTTTTTTCGCTTCTTCGTGAATTTTCGTATGCGAAAGAATGATTCTTTTTGCCGATTTTGAGAATTCAATCACTTTGAAGTCTAATTTTTCGTCTTGAACAGCTTGTTTTCCGTCTTCTTTCACAAGGTGGCGCGGCGTTGCAAAGCCTTCAACTCCGTAAGGAAGTGCAATAACAGCTCCTTTGTCAAAAATATTAACAATTGTTCCTTCGTGAATTGAGTCCGGTGTAAAGATACTTTCAAACACGTCCCATGGATTTTCTTCAAGTTGCTTGTGTCCTAAGCTCAAGCGACGATTTTCTTTGTCAATTTCAAGTACAACAACCTGAATATCTTCGTTGATTGCAGTAAATTCGGCAGGGTGTTTGATTTTTTTAGTCCACGATAGGTCTGAAATGTGAATCAAGCCATCAACTCCTTCTTCAATTTCTACAAATACGCCAAAGTTGGTAAAGTTGCGAACTTTTGCGGTGTGTTTGGTGTTCAATTTGTATTTCTCTTCGATATTATTCCACGGATCCGGTTTGAGTTGCTTGATTCCAAGCGACATTTTTCTTTCGTCGCGATGCAAAGTAAGGATAATTGCTTCTACCTCATCGCCTACTTTTAGAAATTCCTGCGCACTTCTCAGATGCTGCGACCACGACATTTCTGAAACGTGTATCAAACCTTCAACGCCCGGAGCAATTTCTACAAATGCGCCATAGTCTGCCATAACAACCACTTTTCCTTTCACTTTGTCTCCTTCTTTCATTTCGGCATCTAAAGAGTCCCAAGGATGTTTCGTGAGTTGTTTAAGTCCTAATGCGATACGTTTTTTGTCGTCGTCGAAATCAAGGATTGCCACATTGATTTTTTCGTCTAATTGTACGATTTCTTCCGGGTGAGAAACTCTTCCCCAAGAAAGGTCGGTAATATGAATCAAACCGTCAACTCCTCCAAGATCAACAAATACCCCGTATGAAGTGATGTTCTTAACCGTGCCTTCAAGAATTTGTCCTTTTTCGAGTTTCGCAATGATTTCTTTTTTCTGTTGTTCTAATTCTTCCTCTATCAGTGCTTTGTGTGAAACAACAACGTTTTTGTATTCGTGATTTATTTTCACCACCTTAAATTCCATTGTTTTGTTCACGTAAATATCATAATCGCGGATTGGTTTAACATCAATTTGCGAACCCGGAAGGAAAGCCTCGATGCCAAATACATCGACAATCATACCTCCTTTTGTGCGGCATTTGATGAATCCTTTAATAATTTCGTCGTTTTCTAAAGCGGCATTTACTCTGTCCCAAGAACGCAATGCTCTTGCTTTTTTGTGCGAAAGAACCAATTGTCCGTTTCGGTCTTCTTGGTTTTCAACATAAACTTCTACCTTATCGCCAATTTTCAATTCAGGATTGTATCGGAATTCGTTCAAACTCACAATACCTTCCGATTTGTAACCAATATTGATTACTACTTCGCGCGAAGTAATATCTACAACTGTTCCTTCAACAACCTCTTTTTCTGATATTGTAGAGAGGGTTTTGTCGTAAATTGCTTCTAATTTAGAGCGTTCTTCTGATGAATAGGCATCAACTTTTTTGTCGAATTTTCCCCAGTCGAAATCTTCCGGCTGAACTTGCTTTGTTTCTTCCTTTTCGGCAACAACTTTTTCTTTTTCTGTTGTTACTTCTTCGGTTTTGTCGGCAACAACTTCTTCTTTTTCTGTTGTTACTTCTTCTTTTTTAATTTCAACTTCCTTTTCCAATCCGTTGTTTTCTGTAATTTCAGTCATTTAATTTAAATTAGTTATTCTTTAATAAATTAGACATTATATATAAAAAAAAGTAATCACTTCGTTAAATTAAGAATTAAGAGTTAAGAATTATATTTCTGATAATCAATATCTTATATTCAAAACAACATAAACTCCAAAACATTTACAATCAATAGCTTGCAATTTTTTAACGAAGTATTGTTTTGTTTGCTGCTGCAAAAATAAAAACTTCTTCTGAGAAACAAACAGTTATTTCGTGTTATTTTCAAAAAAATCACGAAGTTTAGCAAACAAATTTACAAGATTGGTATATTAAAGCATGATTTCATACTTTTTCGTAAATATAAACTATTTATTACGAAGTCTTTAGTATCTAATACCATTTATATTTATTTTTCAGTCCAATATTTGCATGAATAAATATATTCAAAAGAACAAGTTTGTTTAACATGGGATTGTGTTATTTTTTTTGA
>PDWI01005699.1_pt1 | contig 19645 bp, 24 predicted proteins | sample 1430891 | NCBI WGS metagenome assembly PDWI01 (sample SAMN01162508, study PRJNA174530) | Oral metagenome, whole genome shotgun sequencing project. | biome: Marine environment; feature: Marine mammal; material: Swab sample of the gingival sulcus; isolation source: swab sample of gingival sulcus...
AAGATCATCAGTTGAAGAAACAGCTTCTGAATCTCCGCATAAAAGTTTTGAAGCGTCTTCAGAAACAGACACGGCAAAAGAAGAGGTAAGGCCATGACTATCGGTATAGCTGAAAGAGTATTTCATCGACGCTTCTTTTTATTTTCGGGCCAGATTTCATGAACTGGCTTGTCGATAGCCTTGGCAATGGCTGCACGGACTCTTGGATTGCGTTGTTTACCTGAAATAACAACACTTACACTGGGATGCTTAATCCCAAGCGAGGCTGCAATATCCGTTACCCTTATATTGAGCCGCATAAGTTCAGCTCTGATCTCGTTTGGTTTCATAAGTACAAGGGTAGCTGAATAAAGAACTCTTCGCAACACAATTTTGCTAAAAACGAGAACTTTTGAGACCTAACAATATCTATATATCTGGAATTAAAAAGAAATGAGTTTGAAAAAAAGATTGGAAAAGCTACGAGGCGCGTCCACCCGGGCTGATTTTATAAGAAAAAATAAGATCCCTAAATCAACAATGACGGGCTATCTTTCGGGCAGCAGGAAAGACATAAAAAAGATGGAACACACAGAAGCCATCGCAGCAGCGAACAATGTAACTCCTTGGTGGGTTAAAAAAGGATCAATCGCAGATATCAGAAAAACGGAAAAAAAAGATCTGCTGAGAATATACGAACTCGATCCTGAGGTTATTGATGTTGAAATAGAAAACGACAAGATCACTCCTGTTGTTCGCACTTATGACAATGGCCGTAGCCTCTATTTTTACTGTATCCATTGTGGCTTATATCACAAGCACGGCCGAGGTGGCACCGAAGATGAAGTACCCTTCCAAAAAGGGAGGGGAAAGATGGCCGGGGATCGTTCTTCCCATTGCTTGGCCGATAATTCACCATATAAGATTAACGGATATATCCTTGATGTTGTCGGGCGGGAAAAGGACGAACCCTCTAAAAGAAAAAATCGCCGATCAGCTCCATTATGTCCAGAATGCCTCAAATATTATTCCCGAGCCTTTGCAGCTTGCCAGTGCGGCTTCGTAAACACAACGCTGGAAGGCGCCCGCCCTGACTTGGCGAATATATACCTGACAAGAATAACCGATGAAGATCGCCTTAAACCTACGGAAGATATAAAAAGCGAAGCATTCACCGACAAACCATCGGCAAAAATCTCCACCAGTTCTAACTTTGGGAACGATAAAATTACTGAATTGAGTAACGTCCCGATCTCATACTTACCCGAGATATATGCGGCAGCGGGCGATGGAATTATCAATTACGATGAAGCTAAGACCGTGATGAATTTTGACCGGTCTTTTTTGGAGTCACAATTTGGGGCCCAAAGATTTGAGCATCTACATATCATCCACGCAATTGGTGACTCAATGCTTAATAGCATCGCTCCGGGCGATCTGCTATTTGTCAACCCTGAGGAAAAGGAGATTCAAACTGGTGCTGTTTACGTAGTCAGGGTTGCAGATTCAATCATGGTAAAACGATTAGAACAAAATCCGATAACAAAAGAAGTTAAATTGAAAAGCGATAACCAGGCGTATTCACCTATTGTTATCCGAGATGACGATCTGAAAACGTTTGAAGTCATAGGGCGGGTCATTGGAAATTTTCAGAAATTATAGGGCAGAGGGGAAGTCGTGGACTATAAGAAAATATTGCTTGAGGATCATGGGCAACCGATTAATCGACAATACAATTTCAAAAGAATTACCGACCGTAATATTGACGAGCTTATAGGCCTTTGTAAAGGTATACTGGCAGACAAAAAAATAAATATTGCTGAAGCTAGGTTTTTGCAAAACTGGCTGGAAAAGCATTCTGCAGCAATTCACGATCAGATTGTCAATGCACTATATTTTCATATTCGTGAAGTACTATCTGATGGAACATTTGATAAAACAGAGCAAAAAGAATTGTTTCAGATTCTTACAGAATTTACAGGAGAATCATCAGTTGATTTTCCCTATGATAATAGCTCTTTACTTCCTCTTGACAGACCTATTCCTAGAAAGGTTTTCTTTAATAAAATGAATTATTGCTTTACAGGAAAATTTGCTTTTGGCACACGTAAAATGTGTGAAGAACAAACACTCCTCAAAGGTGCCGCAAGCACAAGTAAAAATGTTACAAAAAAAACTAATTATTTGGTCGTAGGAACTTTTTGTAGTAAAGATTGGCTTCACACTTCATACGGTAGAAAAATAAAAAGAGCATTAGAGTATAGAGACCTGCTCAAAACGGGAATAAAGATTGTACATGAAGACCTTTGGGCTAAATCTTTATCTTATAAAGATAAAACAGAAATTTTACAAAAGCTTGATGAATTACAGAGGCCTGCAGGGATAGAAATAAGAGAACCTAAAGAACCCCTACTTGTCGAGAAATTTTGGGAAGTTAAAGAAAGGTTTGAGAAGCGGGGGTGGCATTTGGTTTTTACTGGGAGATTTTTTGCTCTCACGGTTTCAAACAATGTTTGTGCAGGCGCTCAAGAAAATATCAGAATAGTTGATATATGCTCTTTTATCTTAGAAAATGGCCCAGAAAAAGGAAAAAAGATTTGGGAGACTAAAACCTTTTGGGGCGGGTCAAGAGATACTTCTGAAAATTTTGAAGACATCTGGCACCTTTTTCTGCAATATGAGTCTAAGTACGATCCGAAACGCTTGATATGGTCAAACATAGATGATGAACATGTCGCTATGAGAAGGATCAGAATTGAAGATGAGGCTATCGCCATGATAAAAAATATTCTTGATAAGAAAACTGAATTTGAAGTAACCATAGTAAAAAACCATCTCGATATTTTTTTACCCGGAAAGAAAAAGAGATTTTGCGGATTATATCTTAATAACAAAACGAAAAAGAACATCAAAATTTTTCACAAATCAGGCAAGGAAAAAATCTATAAATTTTTAGATCCAAAAGAAATTGAGAACCACCAATCTGCAATTAGAATTTCTTTTCAACAATACCTCTTAAGTAAATAATAATTCCGGTAAACAAAAAAACATTTTAACGAGGGAACCATGAATCAACAAATCATTAGCAATTTATCGTTTTTTATCGCTATTCTATGTCTATCTTTAATATTTTGTGGGATAGTTCCTGCAAAAGGGTATAATGGCGACATTAACGGGTATTGTAAAGAAGTCGCCGATGCCGGTGGAGGAAGCTATACAATTGAAAAAGGGTGCAGAGATATGGAAACAGAAGCAAAAAATGAACTGAACAGGATGAATATACCAACATGCATATTCAATTATTGTGCAGAGGTGGCAGACGCCAGCGGAAAAAGCTACTCAATAATGAAAGGCTGTGTTGACATGGAGATTCAGGCCAAAAAAGAACTGCAATAATTGACACAAAAAATAAATCTTATCTTTGTTGAAGGTGGGCTCACTTGATACCCACCTTCAACAAGATTTACATAGTTTTTTACACCAGCTATATTTCAGCACTTTGTTTTTACTTATTTAAAATACTGCCTTGGGAGCAGGAGGTCGCAGGTTCGAATCCTGCCGCCCCGACCATTTTCACCATAAAAACGCACGTTAGGCGCATTGTCTAACGTGCTTTTTTTATAGGGCTATACCAGTTTTTTTCTTTTTATCTCATCTAACGCTGACCGCCAAAACTGAACAAAAATCTCCGCCACTTTGCAATATCTTGCCAAGCGTAAGCGACAGTTTTCAAAATTTCTCACTCCACACTTCTTTTTTATCAATTAGATGTATTTTTCGAAAACAAAAATTTGCAGGCTGGATTTAAAAGCTGTTACCCGCTGCTTTGTTACTTCTACCGGCGACTGTAAGCTCTAGAATTGCAAAAACGAAAAAACCCAAGTACAATTTCCTCAAAAAAGATCATAACATTCTCAAATTCTTGTATTAGTATTCATCGTATCAGTCTGCTATACTATATCAATACAGACTTTAGATGTATTGCTGTTCGGGGATGTATTGAAAATTGTATCTGAAGACCTTCAGCAGGAAATCGGTTTCTCCTTGAATATGAGGCCTACTTCTCTGAAATCTGAAAGGAAAACAGTTGCATAGAATTATTTACAGTTCGATTAAAACAAAACTTTCTTATGTTTGATAAACGTTCCAGCGGCGTACTCGCCCACATAACCTCGCTTCCCTCAAGGCATGGGATTGGTGATTTGGGCTACCCCAGTCATCTTTTTCTGGATTTTCTGGTCCGCAGTCAGCAGAGCTACTGGCAATTTCTGCCCATCAATCCGACCTGTGACATTTTTGATCATTCTCCCTATATGTCACCTTCCACCTTTGCGGGGAACCCGCTGCTCATCTCTTTGGATCTTCTCGCCGAAGACGGCTATCTCGAAGATCGGGATATCTCCAATCAGCCAGAATACAACGCCTATACAACCGAATTTACAAAGGTTATCGAAAATAAAACGGCCCTCTTGGGCAAGGCCTTCGAGGCCTTCAAAAATCGCCCTGCGAGAGGTTTCCGATCGTTTATCAAAAACGCTCTCTGGCTTCGGGATTACTGTCTTTTTATGACCGCAAAAGAAATCTTCGACGGAAAGGGATGGTTTCACTGGCCCGAAGGATTTGCCAGAAGGGATCCCAAGACCCTGACTGATTTCTCGGCACAACACAAAGAAAGACTCCTCTATTACAGTTTTGAACAATTCGTCTTCTTCAGCCAATGGTCGGTATTGCGCAGCCTGAGCAGGAAAAAAGGAATAACTCTTTTTGGGGATTTACCGATCTATGTCGGTTACGACAGCGCCGACGTCTGGTCGCATCAAAATCTTTTCACCCTCGATCCCCAGACCTTGACTCTGACCGAAGTATCGGGGGTCCCACCCGACTATTTTTCCAGCCAAGGACAACGCTGGGGCACCCCGTTATACAACTGGCAAGACCCTTCGCCCAATGTACAAAACCGGCTCTTCGCCTGGTGGTTAAACAGGCTACGGCATCTGTTTTCTCTTGTTGACATAGTACGCATAGATCATTTCAGAGGGTTCGACAGCTACTGGGCGATCCCCGCAGACAGCCCCTCGGCAGTGAATGGCGTCTGGAAAAAAGGCCCCGGACTCTGGTTCTTTAAAAGACTGAAGAATCATCTGGAAACGGTGAACATTGTCGCGGAAGACCTTGGCGTCATAACAGACTCTGTGATCCAGTTGAAAAACAATCTCGGCTTTCCGGGGATGAAGGTCTTGCAGTTCGCCTTTGATGGCAATCCGTATAATCCCTTTCTGCCCTGCAATTTTACCAACCCCCAGGATATCGTGTATACCGGCACCCACGATAACGACACCACACTTGGCTGGTTTTTAAGCGATGCCCTCAACGATCAGCAGCGGACAACCATAAAAAGACTGGTAAACAAAGGTCCCAGTGACCAGACCCCTATCCACAAAGACCTTATGTATCTGGCTCAGTCATCTATCAGCAGGCTCTGTATCTTCCCGCTACAGGATATCCTGGGTTTTGGCGGCGACTGCAGGATGAACGTTCCAGGCAAGGCCAGTGGTAACTGGAGATGGCGCTGCGCACCCGAGTTCTTAACAGAAGAGCTTGCCGGAGAACTCGCTGAATCAACACGGCTCTTTGGCAGAAACAGAAAAAACGAAAACAGCTAAAAAGATCTTCCCCCCTCTTGCTGAACACCAGTCAAGACTTCTTGCTCGCCGGGACGCGCAACGCCACCCGTGACTCATGGAACATGGCTCCTCCTCCCAGATCTGCCTCCTTCTGTGAGGTGAGTTCATTGATGGCATTTGCAAATCCCGGCTGCGGCCAAAACAGCCCCTCGGCGACCAGAAGGCCAGGTTGCGTGGCGTCGCTGACCCTGGCCACCCGTTCGCAAAAGCCCCGGGCGTTTTCCAGCACTACCCTGGCACCAGATGCAACACCGGCCGCCGCCGCATCCTGTGGATGGATAATGACTTCTCCAGGACCCTCTTCGACGAGATCCCCCAGCGTACTGTTCAAAAGATCTCTATGGGGCGGAGTGATCAACAAAAAAGGATAACGAGCAGCCATATCCGGGTTATCAAACTCATCGGCTGCAATCAGGCCTGGAATTGCCGGCTGCAGGGAATTGGCGGCGAATACGAATTTCCCGGTACATCCCTCCAATCGCCAGCGTGTCGATCTGAGATAACGGCCCGGCGCCGGAGGAATTTCACAATCGGAGGGCAGCTCTAGCAGTGTTTTACAGTACTCCACAAGCCGCTGATCAAGGGTCTGGTTAAAGACAGGTTCATCAAAGCCCATGCGCCGGGCCAGTTGCTGAAACAGGTCAAAATTGCTCTTTGTCTCTCCCAGAGGCTCAATAACAGGCTCGGTAACACCCATGAAAAAATGGCCATATGCGGTATAGAGATCGCGATTTTCCAGAAATGTTGTTGCCGGCAGCAACAGATCGGCATAGCGTGCCGTCGGGGTCATCACCTGCTCATGTACCACAACAAACAGATCCTCTCTGGCCAGTCCACGCCGTACCTGACTGCTATCCGGCGCGGAGCTGAGCGGATTGGCGTTATAGTTGATCAACACCTTAACGGGCGGCTCCAGAGTGGTCAGGGCATGCCCCAGCTGGATCATATTGAGCCGGCGCAAAGGTCCAGGTGCAAGTTCAGGGTGGGTAAGCCGTGTCTTATCTCCAGAAAAGGCGCCGGAAAAAGCCAAAACCCCCTGGCCTGGACCTCCGGCAAACAGGCCAAGCGCCGCTGCCAGGGAGGTAACGGCCCGTACCGCCATTGCCCCTCGGCTGTTTCGGCTCATACCCGCACCGATCCGTAGAAAGATACGCCGATGTGCAGCCAACAGCCCGACCAGTTCCTCAACCTGCTCGCGTTGCAGACCGCATTGGGCAAGCAGTGTTTTCAGTGGTGTCCCCGCCAGCGAGGCAAGTACATTGTCTGCACCACCACCGGGCTCCTCTGTCACCGGTAAGACAAACCTTTTTCCGCCACCAAGCAGTTTCAGACAGGCAAGGGCAAGGGCCACATCCCCGGCCGGCCGCACCGGGACGTAGTAATCGGCAGCACTTGCCGTTTCATTGCGGTACGGATCGACGACCACCAGCTTCGCGCCCCGGCTCCGCGCCTTTTGTACATACTGCCAAAAATGGACGTTGGTGACCTTAACGTTGATACCCCAGGCAAGGATCAGTCGGGCGTCGGCTGCCTTTTCCGGAGGACTGCCGGCAACATCCAGACAATGGGCATTCCAGCCAGCCCGAGCGGTCGTCGCACAGATAGTCTCTTCGAGCATAGTCGCCCCAAGCCGATGAAACAATGGGTATCCGGCAAAACGCTGTATCACCCCCATATTACCGGCATACATCCAGGGCAGGATCGCGCTGCCGCCATAATCACGGACCGTTACTGCCAGCTTTTCGGCAAGCAGCTCAAGGGCCTCATCCCAGCCTATACGCTGAAAACGCCCGCTACCCTTGGTTCCAACCCGCCGTTGTGGATAAAGAAGACGCTGTTTGCCGTAGAGCCTCTCCGGATATCGCCGCATTTTTCGACAGATGAAACCGTTGGTATAGGGGTGTTCCGGATCACCACGCAGACCTGTCACCCGCCCCTGCTCGACGGTGGCGATCATACCGCAGGTGTCGGGACAGTCCAGCGGACAGATCGTTTTTTTTTGGAAACTCGGCATACATTATACTCCAGGCAATGGCAGACAAACATACAAAAAACGAGGGAGACATTCGCTGAGAATTTGTCAAAAAATCTCAGCAAAGAAGAGACAGCCCCAGAACGGCTTGGCCAACACACCAACTTGCCCATTGACATTGACTACAGGGTCAAGTATAAGGGCTCTGGAGAACGTATCAGCCCAAAAGAATCAAAAACAAGCGCTTCTCAGCCGACCATCACGGAACGCGCCTTCGCTCCTGAAGGCTGAGGTTGAGAAAGATATAGCAGAGGCTGCCCCCAGAAAATTCACATTGCTGGCCCCATCGTCTAGTGGTCTAGGACACCGGCCTCTCACGCCGGTAACACGGGTTCGAACCCCGTTGGGGTCACCAAATAATATCAGACACTTAACAACAGAAAACATAAGAAAACATCATTTTCTGTGTGGTTATTTTAGTGGTTTCTCTCAAGATTTTTCCCCAAAATCGAAAACTGAAATCGACTGACGAACAGACTTCAATCTGTGAATATATTTTTCTGTAGTCGTAATATTTTTATGTCTCAATATAGTCTTGATGTCAAGCAAAGGTACATCATGATCCATGAGAATAGAAGCAGAAAGATGACGAATTGAATGTAAACCAAAAAATGTAACACCTGCATTTTTACAAAGCCCCTTCATCCATCTTCTACGATACTTATAAGGTAATCCCGTACTAGGATTAAGAAAAACAAAAACTTGCCCTTTTTTAGATTTTTCTTTGTGCTTTTGAAGCTTTGCAAACAAAAAATCCGTAAGAGGAAGCCAATCATATTCCATAGAACCATCAAGCCTCTTCCTCGTAAACAAACGAATCTTTTTTTCCGGAAAATTAACATCAGGCCAGGTGAGATTAAAAATCTCACTTCTGCGGGCAGCTAAATGAAGATAACAATAAAGCATAAGTTCATCTTGATCTGAATCAACAACAGATAAAACCTTAAAAAAATCATCTTGAGAAGGGATATATCGCGGGAATCGATTTTCAGGAAAACGATCAACATCAAAGGGATTCTTTGAAGGAAAGCCAGATATATACTTTACAGCCCAATTCCAGGAGGCAACAAAATTCTTACGATCCTTATTAGCCGCGTTACCAGACCTAGAAATAGATTGACGACGAAGATGTTTAAGAATATCGCCCTTATGAATCATATCAACAGGAGTATCAGGAGGAATAGACTTCAAAAGAGATTTAAAAGCATAACGTTTTTCTTGATACGTTTTAAATGAATGTTTTTCTTTTGAATAATCTAAGTAAGAAACAAAAAATTCAATCAATGAGATTGTGGGTGTCCTCAATATATGATTTTTGCGAAGAGATTTTTTTATCATCACTTCCCATACTTTGGCTTCCTTTTTCGTCAAAAAACTCTTTCGATATGTCCTGTTCAGATAAACGACTTGCCCCATCCAACGATTTCTGTTCTTTATGTAATATGGCATTAATTAGACTCTTTTCAAAAAAAAGATAACGAGAACCAAGACGAAAACCACCAAGGGAAAGATAATTACTACGAACAGTAACAGGTGAAACACGCAAATAACTTGCAACTTCATTAACAGTCAAAGTCTTTCCCAAAGAATTATCAATCATAACATACCAAAATTATACGTTTAAATTACTCTTCTCTTTGGATGTTTCATAGATGAGGAGGTTAAGATCATGATGAAATTCATCGTATTTTATGTAAGACTCGTCAAAACGAATATCACCAGAATCAGAAGCATTAGGACCATGAACCTCAGCAGAAACACCATAAGGCCAAACTTCAATCATCTTCTTCTGCATTTTTTGCTGTAACTCTGTAAAGCCAGTCTCTTTATCCTTTTTCTTGGAAATAAGAGAAACCCAATCCTCGATCTCATTCAAAAGACATTCTTTAATCTGATCAATATCGTTCAAATCAACTCGATTAATGGCAGCAAGATTCAAAGCACAGCCACCCATCATACTACGAAGTTGAGTTTTATCCTTTTGCGCAAGAGGTTTTTTCCTTGTGCATATATCCGTAGTATTCCAATCAATAGAATGGATAAGTTCCCACCAAGGATGGATTTTAGCCCTATCCTGATGACGATTTTGACGATCAAAAAAAGAAGAAGAAAGACGAGACCAATCATAAGTACAGTATGACCAAAGACTAGATAATTTTTTGAACAAACTAGGAAGAGATTTGATGCTAAATTGCTTCAAAACTGTTTTTCTCAATTGATATTCAACACGGGTAACAGGATGATCATCAAATTCATTTACACCCCAAACAGAAGCAAAAAGAGACTTCTTTGAGCCATTTTTCAATATCTCAAAAACCTTGTCATAAACACGAAGACAAATATCACCCTGGCCTATAACAACTCCAGTCTCTTGAAGAAAACCACCCTGTTGATCAAGAGAAATACCACTGAACTTACTACGATTGAAATAAGAATTAAACTTGTTAGCCCGAGTAATCCATTTGTCAAAGGTACTAATATCAAGTTGCTCAATAGGCAAACCAATACAATCAACACAAAGATGAACCTCAGAAACAGAAGACTTGATAATTTTTCCGGTATACAATCTACAAAGCTTAGCAACATTGGTAATAACTCGATCATAACCTGGAGCCCAACAAGAAGAAGATCCAATATCAACCCAAACATTCGGGGTATTCATGAAATCAGAACGGGTTGAAATGAAAATATTCACATCAGCACGGGAAAGGTGAAAATTATACCCACCTTTACGACCATTAGAGTGACAATTGTATAAAAAATCAGAATCCGGTCCAAGCTGAACAGGAACAGGCTGGCGTATCCTTTGAGCTTCATGCTTTGCATCAGAAAGATGATCAAAAAGAACTTCAAGTTCAAAATCAACGTAGAATCCAAACTTCAATCTATCAAGACCTTTGGAGAGTTGGACCCCCCTTGTTAATCCGTCCTGGGAAAAGAAATATTCCTTTATTTTTTTATCAACCTCAACCATCAATGCACCTAAAAAAATAGTTAAACATCTGAATCAATTACATTAACACGAAGAGCAACTATCAAATGTCTATTCTGAAGCTGCTCAGTCTCATAAGAAAAAAGCTTACCAACAAAAGGAAGTTCACCAAAAAAAGGGATATAATCTGTAGCACTACCTCTTTCCTCAGAACGAAGACCTCCAAGAAAAATGGTATCACCATTAGCAACAAGAACAGTAGAATTGATCTGCTTTTTATCAAAAGTAATATCAACGGCATCACGACTTAACTCAGAATCATCATTAATATTAGAAACAATTTGACTAACATTAAGTCGTACAAATTCGCCAGATTCATATATCATAGGAGTAACAGAAAAAGTTAAACCAAGGTCTTTTCTCTCTATAGATGTTGGAGTAGAACCATTCTCATCATTATTAAAATTGGCCTTAGACAAATAAGGAACATTCTGACCAACATGAATAGAAGCTTTCTGATTGTTCAAAACAGTTAAAACAGGAGAAGACAAAAGCTTACCGTTAGCGGTGCCATCCTCAGCAGCAAAAGTAATTCCAAGTGTATCTTGGAAAAAATCAAGCAATATACCAGTATTACTGGCAGTTAAAGTGCTTATAAGATTTGAATTCAAACTTGCCCTATTATTATCTTTTTTAAAAGTAAGCTTAGTACCAAGCTCCTTAAATTGACGATCAGTGAGATAAGCAATAATAGCTTCAACCTTAACTTGCTGATTACTTCCGTCAATTTTATGTAAAAGAACACTTGCACGATCAACATCTGATTCACGACCAGAAATAAACAGTTTCTTATCAGATATTTTTCTTACTTCTATACCGGGAACAGAATTAACAAGTAATTCAGAAACAAGGTCAAATTCAGAATTGAAAATATATTCAACTCGATCAATACGACCCTTTTGAGGAAGATCTATAGACTTTAAAATTGTATGAGCTACATCAAGATGATACTGGGAACCTTTAACAATGACAGAACGATTCCAATAATCTGCAAAAAAATTATTTTCAGGTAGTAATTTAGTATCAGAAAGAGCCTTTAATGCAGTAGAAACAGAAATATGCTTTAACCTGAAAGAGGATATATCAACATCACGTGGAACATCAATTTGAGATAATAAATTTATAAACTGCTGAACTAATTCATAAGAACCAGAAAAAATAACGGTATTAGTATTCTCAAGAACATTTATTAAAAGCCTATTACCATATAAAACCTCAGAGGTATCAACTAAAGAATCAGCAGAAATATTTTTCAACTTATAAAATCCTAAAGATTTTTCAGAAACAGGAGAAACAAAAGAAGACTTACTAATACTATAAAAATTAGCATAATTGTCTATTTTGTTAAAAGTAAAACCTGAAGAAAGAAGAGAAAGCTTAAAAGAATGCAATAAATTCTTGAGATGTATATTGTTTTGAATCCAAGTGAGGTGGATGTTATCTGGTGAATTAACAATAAAAGAAGAACCGGTTTTTTCGGCAACAAGTATAAGAATATCAGTCAATGGGGCATTATTAAACTCAACAGAAATAAAATCTTCTAATCCATAAGAAACCTCTTCTTGAGAAAGAGAAAAAGAAGGAAAAGACAAAAAACAAAAAAATAAGATTATAAAAAATCTAAAATTATTCATATTTAAAAACGCCCATTAATGAATATTCGTATACTTAACAACACCACTTTCCTGATAAACCTTCGAAAGATTCTTACTATATGATAAGGAATCTTGTTCCTTTGGTAAAGAAGAAGTGTTTGCTTGTGATTTGCCTTCATAACTATCCATTATTTTTTTAGTACCAAAAACATCACCAGTTGAAAAAGAAGATTTGAAAAAGAACATATAAAGGGTAAATGCAAACAAAACGGGAATAACGAGAAAAATAGGATGCTTCAAAACATTTACATGATTCTTTATTGATTGTTCCTTGATATCATCAGTTACATAAGACTTATAACAACGAAAAACCAAAGGATTATATGTCTTTGTTTTTTTTGTGAGTGGTGTGCCATGAGTATCATCACCGGCATAGGAATAACAAAGATATTTTTTTTGAACAGCACTACCAAAAAAATTAACTTTACGAAAAAGGTATGTCCACTCAAATAAACCACGAACAGCTGAATCAACTCTTTCAGGGTTCTGAGTTATTAAAATAACATCAAAACCATGATGACGATGCGTTGAAGCCCAAAAACCAAAATGTTTGTTTTTTTCAGACTGCCAGTCACGAGAAGAAAATACTTTTTGAACCTCATCTATAACAATCAAAGATTTTGGTTCGACATGATTCCAAAAATTATCTAATTCATGTGGCTCAAATATTTTTAATTGTTTTTCAATAGATAAATCAGAAAGATCACAAACATTCTTTATCATTTCACGACATACAGAAAGTTCAAGACCTTCTATATTTGTATAAACAACACGACCCTTTTTCAAATTCTCCAGAATAGACAAAACAGCTTCGTATGTTTTACCAGAACCGGGAGTACCAACATAACCAATAATCATCTTAAATCCTCGTAAATGCAGCAGGAACAAGGTTAATAACAAGACGAATAGAAATACCAATTGTAATATATGAAAAAAATTGTGGTAAATCGACCTGATTAATCATCCAAATAAGCTGAGAAGGTAAACCTGCATATTGAGCAGCCATATTAAAAGCAGTTTCAGAAAAATCAATAGCAGCAACAAAAGAATAAATAACAGTTAAAACACCGTCATAAATCATATAGCCTACATAACTTAAAACTTGCCCTACTCCTTCAATTAGCCATTCAAAACCAGAAAGAAGTATCTCAAAAAAACTATTTATAAAATCCTTTAACCATTGCATATTATCACCTTTTTAAAGTTATAATACGTATGGCAATAATCATACCGACAATATGAAATATATATTTCAAGATATTTAAGCCATTACCTAAATAACTAAAATCAACTGTATGAGTACCACCGAAAGTAGCCCCTGTTTCAATAGTAACAACAGGGGAACCACCACCAGGAATAGAATTAGAAAGCTTATTAGGAACAGAAAAAATGCTGGTTGATCTCATATCTGACAAAAATTCAGAAGTACGTTCAGCAAAATCATGCTCTTCAGATTCATAAGGATCAGGTATTTCATAACCAGCATATTCACCATCACTGATTTCATCTAATTCTTCATTGAGATCATCTATACCATCATCAATACTATCTAATTTGCTACCAAGTTCACCAAAACCTTCGTCAAGCCCATCACCAAGCTCACCAAAACCTTCATCAAGACCTTGTTCTATTCCAACTAATCCATCACGAACACCGCGACTAACTCCTAACGCAATATCATCGCTTATATCAGAAAGATTTTTATTTATTGAATCAGCAGTATTAGCAAGAGTTTTAACGTTATCACCTATCCAATTTGTGTTATCAATTATATTTTGAAGTTGACCAGCTCTATCATTATTTTGCTGAATAAGTTTGCCTAATTCTTTTTTTATATCACCAAGCTTTTGATCACTCGGATCGTTAGGATTATAGGGGGAGCCTGGCTCAGGTGTTTGATCAGGAGGAGCAGGAGTAGGGTCAGGTTTTTCTGAACCGGGTTCTGATTGTTCAGGTGAATTATCATCAGGTGTACCTGAAGAGTTACCGGAACCCGGAGAAGTAGAACAAACTTCACCATTATAGATACCGTCTATAATATAGAAACAAAGAGTATTGGGGTCATATCCAGCTACATGACATGCACCCATAAGAGAAATACCACCACCGGCAACAACTTGACAGCCATTAGAACAAATATAATCTGGGCTATCATAATAGGATGATATTTGTGAATGAAAATTACCTGCATATTGACCTTTCTTATCAAGACAAGGATTACCACATTGACAATTTTCATCCCTTGTTTGACCTTCAGGGCAAGGAGGATAACAAGTACCATTACAAGATTCTTGACCGGTAGGACAACAAACGTCAAAAGGACCAATATCATTAACATAAAGAAATCTTTGAAAATGTATATCAATAACTTTATTAGTAGTGTCTCCAGTACAATTATTTAAAACTTGATAGGTAAAACGATTTGCCAAAGAAGTATTATTAAAATATTCATCACAAGTTATTTCTCCATTTCGGCTATGAAAAGTAGCAGTATAACATGGATTTTCAACAGAAATAAGCTCTTGAGATAAAAGAGAATAAGTATAAATCAAGTCATCAGCAAATGTATTCTTTACAAATCCAACAAGGAAAAAAACAAGAATAAATAAGAGAAAAATAATAGTTGCTCTTATTTTAAAAAATGATGGAGTTGGAATAGACATTAGTTAAAATCAACAGTTTTAAAATAATTGTTAATTAAAAAACCACAAGCAACTAAAAAGCTAATACCAACAAAAGGGCCGGCTAAAGAAAAAAAGTCATTCAAAAGCTGGGAAACGTCAAATCCGGCAGGTATAGTAATCATAACCACCTCTTATTTGAAGTTACAACAAAGGCAATACCGATTAAACCACCAAGGCCAAGAGAAATAACCTGACCTAAAAAAACAGAAAAAGAATCAAGTATAGTTTGAAGTTCAGAAGCGGTCATTACAAACCTATAATAAAATTAAAAATAACTATACATGAATAAATACAACCAGCATATAAGGGAATAAAATAGTCTATCATTTCTTAACTGGCAAATTACCTATTGCATTAATTATTGTAAAAACGTAACTAACAACAAGCCCGGCTATCCAACCGACTACAACAAGACCAATTCCTGAACCAAAATATGTGATATCAAGTTCCATTTTAATAATTTAATTTATCCAATTTAAAACGATCTCTTAATTTTCTTCTAAAACGCGGCCTATAAGAAAGATCATCCTGATCATGGTCTAATTCATAAGTATCAAGAGTATTTTGAAAAACTGAATTGTTATCTAAAGAAGAATTATCAGAGGAATGCATCATTTCTTGAATGAGATTAAAACCCAAAACAAGAAATGATAAAAAGAGAACAGCAATTAAAACGGTTCCAAGGTCGACAGAAATACCTTCTAACCACGGGAAAACCTGTGAAAAAATGTCATTTAATGTAATCATAAGAAAATAACATCATAGCCGCCTGAAAAGAGGAACAGGCGGCCATTCCTGAATGGAGGATTAGACCGGCATTTTGGCAGTACGACCAATGTAACGTCGGGCAACAAACAGGATACCAACACCAATAAATCCAAGCATCAGCGTGGATACATTAGTGCTCAGACCAGTAATGTCTACAGCAGCAAAAAGATCATTCATGTTTCACTCCTTCGAGTTAATGTTAATTAACGGAAAACCTTATAAAGGATTCCCAGACCAACAACGATTAAAAGGCAACTAACAATACCTGCAACCGTTGTTAAAAGATCGGTTCGAATGCCATCAAAATAACTCGCTTCAATCAAAGGTGTCCAAGTCATAGAAATACCCATTCAAATTAATGTGACCAAAAGCCCACCGGCCGACGCCGGAATAGCTTTTGGTCACATTTCAAATTAATCCTTCCAAAGAGTACAGGAAAAATACCAATTCCCTTTTGAATTATGCCAACGAGGATTCACGTTCGCCAAAATGTTAACGTCCTCATCAGACTTGGCAAAAGGGTAATCAGAATTAACTTGAACCCTCTGGGGCTTCTGATAAACATCTGCAGCAGGTATTACGATTTGAGTAACATAAAAACTGCCATTGGTGCCGGTAATCTGCTGAACATCTGTGACCCTGCCTGATATGTTCACTTGCATCGTACTTTTACTTATCTTCTTCTGTGCTTCTGCCATTTTTTTCACCTTTCGTTTTCGTTAATGGGTTTAATTACGACAGTCCTGCCATTGACCTTGAAACGACTCTCTATCAAACGAGAACCCTTCAAAGACAATAAACGCTTTAAATTACGATCCTTAACTGCATAACACGTTAAACCAAAAGCAGTGTAACTGTCCATCTTTACTGTGTTTTCGCTCATATTGTCGTCTCTATAGGGCTTCATGCTTCGTTTGCATTAAATTCGTTTTCAGGTGTATACTGATAGATTATGAAATTTCAGGTTGATTTAACAACCAGTAGTTGTATTCGCATTTATATAACAACTACAAGTTGTTTGCAAGAAAAAAAACAACTTCAGGTTTAAAATGTGTTTCGTTGAAAGATGGCAAAGAGTAAAAAAAAGAACAAATATATGTAAATACAATCAGTTAGCTAAATTTCTGAATGTATCGCAACAATACATATCCAAGAAAAAAAAAGAAAATAACTTCCCAATAGAATGGGCATACAAGATTGCAGAAGAATACAACCTATCAACAGACTGGATAATGAAGGGGGAGGCAAAACAGAACAAGTCAAAAGACGATTTCTTTCTTGAACTAGAAAAGTGGGCCAAGGAAACAGCTGGAGGAGAAGACATTGAATGGCTGAAAAGACAGATCGAAGAAACATTCCCAGTATTTAAGCAATGGAAAAAAAACAATATAAAAGAAAATGAATAACTTTTTTATACAAGTAGTTCCAATAACAATTATAGTTTTTATTATATGCATATTAAATTTTGCAATAATTAAATATTACAAGTTCAAAAACAGAAATAAAAAATCACCTTTAAGCAGAAATCTACTAAGAAGCCCAGGGCAATCACTTCAAGAAGAAATAACAATATTAACAGAAAAGATATTAGAAAACTGCACATATATTTTTTTAATTCCAGTTATAATACACAGTCAAATATTAACTTTGTATCTCACCCTCGGAGAAAAAACATCAAAAACCTTAATTTTTATTTTAGCTTTAACGATTGTATTGTCAATTACATACTTTTCTATAAAAAATCTTAAGTTGTTACAAAAAAGGAACAAAGTTCAACTAGCTTATGAATGCGAAATGGCTGTTGGTCAAGATTTACAAGATTTATACCTAGAAGGATTTAGAATATTTCATGACTTTCCAGCAGAAAATTTCAATATTGATCATATAGCTATAGGATCAACTGGAATTTATGCTATTGAAACAAAAGGAAGAGCTAAACCAGCAAAAGCAAAAAATAAAAATTGGAAAGTAACTTTTGACGGAAAGAATTTGATTTTCCCAAACTGGAAAGAAAAAAAACCCATAGAACAAGCGAAAAGGCAAGCAATATGGCTTCAAAGATGGATTAAAGATTCAACGCAAGAAGAAATAAAAGTTACTCCTGTAATAGCATTACCGGGATGGTTTGTCGAACGAAAAAACAATTCAAAAATTATCACATATAACGGGAAAAATTCTAGATTTTTTGGAAAAGGAGAAAAAAAGCTTGAAGAAAAACAAATCAAAAATATAGCATTTCAGATAGAAAGGAAATGCAGAAATATAAGTAGCAAATCATATAAAAAACAAGAAAAATATAAATTTTTCCGTTAGATAGAAAAAATTCTCCGACGAGCAATCCGGAAGAGCCCATTCTCAAATTTTTTCATCTAACTACCTACAATGCACATACTAGATTCATAAAAAAATTGTGTGGTTCTTTTGGTGGTTTTTTTATAAAACATAAAATGGTTCATATACCACTAAAAAACAATATCTTTCTAAAATTACAATAAATATTTAAAATAATCCGGCCTCTCACGCCGGTAACACGGGTTCGAACCCCGTTGGGGTCACCAAATAATATCAGATACTTAACAACAGAAAACCTAAAAAAACTTCATTTTCTGTGTGGTTATTTTAGTGGTTTCTCTCAAAATTTTCCCCAGAATCGAAAACTGAAATCGACTGACGAACAGACTTCAATCTGTGAATATATTTTTCTGTAGTCGTAATATTTTTAGGGGCTGACACCTAATATTTTTGTTTCAAGATTGTTTTCAAGTCTTCGAGAAGTTGTTTTTGGAATCCCTCCATTGAATCTCCACTCACACTCTTTGAGGAAAAGTTCAAAGTGCTGTTTGGGAATTCCATTGTATGTTCTCATATGTCTTTTTGCTTGATTCCAGAAATTTTCAATGCCATTTATGTGGTTATGAGAAGCAGCAAATTCCTTACTATGATGTATCCTGTAATCTGAAAACTCAGAGACATCCAAAGCATTATACGCAGTGTGTCCATCAGTATATACCACACTGTCAGGTTTTATTTTCTCACTTATTACTGGAAGTAAAGTGTCCCGCTTAACATCTGCGACAGGGATAGTGTAAACTTTCCCTCCTCGCTTGAGAAGACCCAAAACTATTGTTTTCCCCGTGGCTCCACGACCTCGTTTTTCTTTGCGAACTCCTCCAAAATAGCTTTCGTTAACTTCTACTTTTCCACAAAATTGCGCTGCACGCTCCTGTTGAATTGTGAAGATCGTGCAGCGCAATTTGTAGAAGAAACGAATTGCAGAATTACGATCGATACCAACCAAATCTGCTGCTGTTCTTGCCGGTGTACCCGCGACAAAGTGTTCCAGAAGTCGTAATTGTTTATAACTGCTTAATTTACAGTGCTTTATATACATGACTGAATCCTAACTCATTCAAAGTCAGGTGTCAGTCCCAAATTAAAACCATTTTTTTAATCCTTTTGTCAAGGTCGCTTGTCAATAAATGCAATTGAAAATATCGGGATATTACCGTCCACCAGAAGCTTTCGATAAAGATTTTGTCCAGAAAAAGCCCCAGACCGTCCATGCTGCTCTTGATACCGTCGCTTTTCAACACAACTGTAAAGGATGTGCCGATAACAGGCTGTACTGTTTCCGTTTTTTTCGTTACCGCCTCCGACAGGCGTCCAAACTGCCCCGAAAAATAAGGTCTTTCTAACAGAATTGATTGGCAATTTAAAACCAAAGATGCCAAAATAAAGCCGAGGCAACTTTGTCCGAATATTTAAGTCGTGCTATGTCCTAGAGAAAAAATGGAAAACAAAAATTTAACGTTTGAGAAAATTGGTGGCGAAAAAGCCCGGGTTTTACTTGA
>PDWI01004167.1_pt1 | contig 19642 bp, 18 predicted proteins | sample 1430891 | NCBI WGS metagenome assembly PDWI01 (sample SAMN01162508, study PRJNA174530) | Oral metagenome, whole genome shotgun sequencing project. | biome: Marine environment; feature: Marine mammal; material: Swab sample of the gingival sulcus; isolation source: swab sample of gingival sulcus...
ATCATTATCAAAGCACTAATAGAAGACTTAATCAAATCCTGAAGGAAACGGCAAATCCTCAAATTAAATTCCATATTTTGGGTTCACTTGGTAATAGAAGCTATTCAAATAAAAATTACGCACAATCAATAATCCGGCTAGCAGAATCTCTTGAGTATAAGCAAGAAAGGGATGATGAATATGGGAAGGGATGTTTAAATATAGCTCTCTGCCACGAGCGATTAAAGCAGTATACTAAGGCTCTTGAATATTTGGAAAAGGCTGATAAATGTACCAAGGAAAATGAATCTCAATCTGCTAAAATTAACATGGTAAGTGGAACTATTTATATTGAGCTTAAAGGAGAATATAAAAAATCAGAAAAAAATCTCTTATTTGCCCGGACTCTTTATCATAAGCTTGCTGACGAAAGAAATTATTTACTTTCAACTTGCCATTTAGCTAGACTTTATTACAAATACCATAAAATAAAAAAGCTTGAGCTAGTTAAAGATGTTATTAAATCCTATTTGGAATCTGAAAAGCATCAAAAAATGGCACAGAAATACTTATCGCTCTGCGAGCTCTAATTACGAATTACGAATTAACAATTACGATTTTTTTTTGCCACATTTTATAGTGGTGATGTTATTTGGAAAAACGGTTAACTTATTTCAGGGACATACAAATTCTCAATTTTCAACTCTCAATTTTCAATTTAAACCGCCTTGTGGTTGCCTTAAAAACAATCTTGGTTTGTTTAAAAAAAATGTTTAAATATATAAAACGCAACCTTGGAGACGCAAGGCATTGCGTCTCTACGATTAAAAACAACAACATTAGAAAACCGAATTTTTCGAAATTTATAGCGGTGGTAGTTACTAAATAACAATATTAGAATATACGACAACAAATGTAGGGGCAATCCCTTGTGGTTGCCCTCGGCGAAGCCCACAAGTCGCTACGCTCTAATGCAGAATTATGAAACGCAGTTCGGCGTTAGCCCATGACAAATAGCACTTTACATGACTTTTTGGACAGCCCCTAAAACAATCTTGGTTTGTTTAAAAAAAATGTTTAAATGTATAAAACATAACCTTGAGACGCAAAGCATTGCGTCTCTACGATTAAAAACAACAACATTAGAAAACCGAATTTTTCGAAATTTATAGCGTTGTTGGTTATTTAGAAAAACGGTTAACTTATTTCAGGGACATACAATTTCAGGATGACCGGATAAAATTAGCGAATTTTGATGGAAGCGATACTTACCAAAGCCAACACCACCGAAACAATCCAAAACCTGAGTACAATTTTAGTCTCCGGAATGCCTCTATGCTGAAAAGAATGATGCAAAGGAGCTCTAAAAAAGAATCTTCTCCCAAGATAATTAATTCCTATTTTTTGCTGCACTAAAACTGAAAAAGCTTCGATTACAAAAATCCCCCCTGCGATTAAAAATAGAAATTCTTGCTTAGTGGCAATAACTACCGATGCTAAAAATCCCCCAATTGCCATTGAACCTGTATCACCCATAAAAATAGTTGCAGGGTAGCAATTATACCATAAAAATCCAAGACCTGCGCCTATGAATCCTGAAAGCATGATTACAATTTCGCCATTGCCCTTAATATAATCAAAGAGCAAATATTCCGATAATTTAATATTTCCAATAATATAAGCTAAAATAGCATAAACAACAGCAGTAGTTACAGCAGGAACAATACTGAGCCCATCCATTCCGTCGGCAAAATTCACAGCATTAGCAATTGAGATTACAATAAAAAAAACAAAAGGAATATATAAAAATCCAATATTTAAGGTAGATCCATATTTCAAAAAAGGAAAAGATAATTCCGTAATAATGTCATTTGGGAAGGGAGAAGTGGCTTCTAAATAGAAAAAGAAAGCAATTGCTATGGCAAAAATAGATTGCAAAATTATTTTCATTATTTGAGAAAGACCTTTATCGCTATTTTTGTATTTTACTTTCATATAATCATCGTAAAATCCGATCAGTCCAAACCAAATAAGACTAAGTGAAGAAACAATCACAAAAGGAGAATCTAGTTTACTCCAAAGAAAAATTGATAATAGTAAAGCTGAGATAATGATAAGCCCTCCCATGGTAGGAGTTCCTTTTTTATCATTTACACCTATCCCGCCATAATCTCTAACAATATCTCTCATCCCCTTTTTATAGAGCAAATTGATAATTTTTTTACCAAAGAAAATAGAAAATAAAAGAGAAACAATCATGGCTGCAATTGATCTAAACATAATTGAATTAAAAAGTCTAAAAAAAGATAGATAGTGATATTCTGATGATAATCTTGCTAAATAATTAAACATCTAAGCTCCTCTATAAATTTATCAAGCAGTTGGTTTTATCTTACAGTATTCTAAAGGACAGAGATTACATTTAGGTCCAATAGGTCTGCAAATCGTCTGTCCAAAAGCTACCATGAGATCGTTTATTTCTCGCCAATACTTTTTGGGAATTTTTTCCATTAAAGCAAATTCTGTTTGCTCAGGTGTTTTGGTCGTAATAATTCCCCATCTATTAGAAATCCGGTGAACATGGGTGTCCACGCAAATAGCAGCTTTCCCAAAACCAAGACTTAAAACTAAATTCGCAGTCTTTCTGCCAACACCTTTAAATTTTAGTAATTCTTCTAAAGTATTGGGAATTTTAGCATCATATTCTGTTAATAAAATTTGACATAGATCTCTTATTTGGACTGCTTTTCTATTGAAAAATCCCACGGGGTAAATTAGTTCTTTGATTTTTTCAACTGTTAACTGAGACATTTTTTGAAGATTGTCAGCCTCATTGAATAATCTTGTAGAGGCTGCAGCTGTAACTTCATCTTTAGTTCTCAAAGAGAGAATTGTACTAATTAGAATTTTAAAAGGATCATGGGTATGGACGCTAATCAAAGTAACCACAGGAGCGTTCCATTTAGGATACTCTCTTTTTAAGATCTTAATATTGGCTAAAAATTGTTTACTATTCATTTTTATTTCACTATTCTTAATTTAAATGAACACCATTCATTTTTTTCATGGTAAGCTACAATTTTATATTTTGCAGAGTTATCAAGAGCTTGGATTATCTTTTGTTTTTCTTCGATTAAGATACCTGAGAGAACTAAAATCCCTTCATTTTTAAGAACTTTAACAAAATCTTTCATTAAAGATACTAAAACATTAGTATTGATATTTGCCAAAACAAGATCGTAAAAATTTTCTTTTTGATAAGTTTTTTCATCTACGAGTTGAAAAGAAATTTCTTGATCATTATATTTGCTGTTTAAGGTAGAATTTTCAATACTTTCCTGCTCAATATCGTAGCCAAATATTTTTGCAGCACCTTTTTTAGCTGCAGCAATTGCTAAAATTCCACTACCGGTTCCGGCGTCCATAATCATTTTATCTTCAAGTTCTGTTGTGGTTAATATTTCAAGCATCATTTGAGTTGTTTCATGGGTGCCGGTACCAAATGCCATCTGTGGCTCAATATAAATTTTAATTTTATCACTAAATTTATTTTCTGATAAGATTTTTTCTTTTTCCCAAATAGGAATAACCATAAAATCTCCGGCTTCGATTGGTCGGTAGCTTTCTTTCCATTTTTCTCGCCAATTTTCTTTAGCAATATAATTTATGATCAAATCTTTTTCTTCTAAATTTATTTCTAAATCTCTTAAAACCCGAGCAATTTCTTTTTTAATAAATCCTAGATCCTTAGATTCTTCAAAAAAAGCTCGTAATCCCTTTTGCTCATTAACTTCATCTTCTGTATAAAAGAAACTATCATCCAAATCTTCAACTCCTGTTGCTCCCATTTCAAAAAGAGAGGCAATCAAAATATCTTTTAAAAAATCGTTATCAATACTAATATCAACTGAAAACCAAAGTTTCTCCATAATTTTCCCTAATCCTTCTAATTTTTACAATATTTCAACAGTAACACCCAATATAGAATATTATTTATTGATTGTCAAATAAGAGATCAAAAAAATGAGTCGGCATTTTGCTATTTGACAAAACAGGGAAATGGTATTATTTTCCTAGAAATAAATAAATCTAAGAGATGAGGTTTTTAATGGAAGCAACTTTTAAGAGCGTTAGCGATAATGATCATGCTAAATTTTTTGGAGATAGAGCTTTAATCATTAGCGGTTATCAGCAGGATGAAATAAATATTATTAAACAATATACAAATAAAGTACTTGGAAATGTTAAGCTTTGCTTTATTTCTGAAAAAAATTATCAAAATAAAATTGAAGAGATTATCCAATCAGAAGAGCAGCAGGAAAATTTTGAATATCAAAAGGCTATTATTTTGGGGGGAATTAAACAAAAAGAACTTCATTATTTTATCTCTAACTTTAAATACACAAAACTGGCTCGACCTTTATTTGCAGCGATGACAGAACATAATGCTAAATGGAATTTTTCTGATTTAGTGGAGGAGTTGGCAAAAGAAAGAGAGGAAATTAGCAGACAGCTTCAGGAAAGAAGAAAGCAGAATTTATCAGAGTCAGCAACTTAGATAATAAAGATTAAATTCTTTAGTTGCTAATAAAATATTTGAAATTTGAAAATCATGTTTTGGGGAAAGATGTTGCCCTAAACGGAGCAGAGCGAAGTTCATCGCAAAAAAGGGTAAAATCCGAAGACCTTACCCTTTTCTAGCTTATTTTTGTAAGTAAAAATTACTTTATTAAAATCATTTTTTTAGTAACTACATCCCTTGCAGTCTGAAGTCTATAGTAATAAACTCCGGAATTTAAATTAGAAGCATCAAATTTTATCTGATAATTTCCTGAATTTTGAATACCATTTACCAATTGCTGAACTAACTCCCCCTTAAGATTATAAACAGCTAAAACAACATTTTCTTTATTGGCTAATGAGTAAGAAATAGTCGTGCTAGGATTAAAAGGGTTAGGGTAGTTTTGGTGTAAAGCTAGAGATTTTGGGAGATTATTTTCTGTAATTCCGGTTGTATTCTGCCAAGTAAAAATAGGGTAGCCATCATTAATTGTTTCATTAAAGCACCAAATATTGGTAAAGTCCCAGCCCAAATAAGTTGCTTCTTGTTTCATTTCTGCTGTAGATTTTCCACTTCCTCCTGCAGAAGCAGATTGACCTGTTGTTTCTATATCCCAGTAACAAGAAGTAAAATTTCCATAAGTAGTTATTCCGACTAGACCACCCACAGCCCCAGATCCGATAACAGTTCCTATAGCATAAGAATTTTCAATTGTTCCGGCTTCAACATTTCCAACTAAACCACCAACATAATTAAACCCAGTAACATTTCCTGTGGCATAAGAATTTTTAATTAAGGCTCCCGGTCCGCCACTGTAACCAACGAATCCCCCAATAGCACCACTCTCTGTTGTAACAGATCCTGTTGCATAAGAGCTATTTATTTGACAATCTTGAAGCCAACCGATAAAACCTCCAATACTAATATCTCCGGTGGCTGCTACTGAGGTAGAAGAATTTTCTATCATGCCATTTTCTGCATCACCAACGAAACCTCCAATATACGCTTTTCCTGCTACTATTCCGCTAGTATGAGAATTAGATATTTTCCCACTTTGAAACCAGCCGACTAAACTACCGACAGCATCTTGCCCTATTATATCAACATTTTCTAAAGTTATATTTGAGAGCTTTCCTCCATCAACATAGCCAAAAAGAGCAACTTTATTTTCAGCTTCTTTAATTAGCTTAAGGTTAGAAATTGTTTTACCATTACCATTGTAAGATCCTGAAAATGGGGTTCCTCCTTCATTAGGATTCGTTCCAATAGGATTAATATTTGCTGTTTGTGAGTCAAGATCAATATCTTTCATTTGGATAAAAAATTTACCCCAATCGCCGGATGTTGCCATTAATTCTTTTAAATCATTGGCATTGGCAACATGGTAGGGATCTGTTTCTGTTCCACTGCCTCCACTGTAGGCTCTCAAATTAACAATTATTAGCAAAACCATTAAATTTCCTAACAATTTTTTCATAATCATTCTCCTTGATTTTTAGATTAGTCTAACATTTATTATCTTATATTTACCTCTATCTTCCACCTTATAGAACTCAAAATTTATATGAGTAGTAGCAGGTCTATAAATATGGACTCGCAAATATATAAAAAAGTTTTTATAAAGTCTATTTTTTTTATTAAAATTTTTGGGGGATAGTTTAAATGTAAAAATAAGTTACTATGAGCCAATAGGAAGTTATATAGTAAACTCTTGTATCTATTCCGTAAGCTATTATCCTATGCCATTATTTCGCTTATATTCAGCTAATTTTTAAAAATACGGATAAAAAAAAGGGTAAAATTTTTAATAAAATTCTACCCTAATCTCAAATTTTTATATTAAAAATCTATTTATCTTCTAAAAACGGATATTTATAATCATCCGGTGCCACAAAAGTTTCCTTAATAAGTCTTACAGAAGTCCATCTTAAAAGATTAAGATAAGAACCGGCTTTATCATTAGTTCCGGAACCTCTTGCACCTCCGAATGGTTGCTGACCTACAACCGCAGCAGTTGGTTTGTCGTTAAGATAGAAATTTCCGGCAGCATTTTCTAAAGCTTTAATTCCTACCTGTAGAGCAACTCGATCACTTGACCATAAAGCTCCGGTAAGAGCATAGATAGAAGTTTCATCACAAAGTTTTAAAGTTTCTTCATACTTATCATCATCATAAACAAAAACTGTTAGAACCGGACCAAAAATCTCTTCTTCCATTAGTTTGAAATGAGGATCGGTAGTTACGATGAGAGTTGGCTCAATAAAATATCCTTTAGATTTATCACCATTACCACCGGCGATAATTGTAGCTTTATCTGATTTTTTAGCATAATCAAGATAACTCATGATATTATCAAAAGAAGCTTCATCAATTACGGCATTAACAAAGTTAGAAAAATCTCTAACACAACCCATCTTAAGTTCTTTAATCATAGAGCAAACAACGCCTTCTAATTTTGCCCAGATAGATTTTGGAATATAGGCTCTAGAAGCGGCACTACATTTTTGACCTTGATACTCATAAGCACCTCTAACCATGGCAACAGCAATTTCTTGAACCTTATCAATTGCAGAAGAATGAGCAAAAATAAAATCTTTACCACCGGTTTCACCAACGATGCGAGGATATGATTTATACTGATGAATATTTTCTCCAATAGTTTTCCACATAGTTTGGAAGACTCCGGTAGAACCGGTGAAATGAACACCTGCCAAATCTTGATGATTCATTAAAATACCGCCAATTTGAGATCCTCTTCCAGGAATGAAATTAATAACACCATCAGGGAAGCCGGCTTCTTTAAAAATCTTCATTAGATAATAGCCGGAAAGAATTGCTGTTGTGGCAGGTTTCCAAAGAACCACATTTCCCATAATTGCCGGTGAAGTTGGTAAGTTTCCTGCAATTGCAGTAAAATTAAAAGGAGTAACAGCTAGGACAAATCCTTCTAAAGGACGATATTCAACTCTATTGAAAATACCTTTGGAACTTGCCGGTTGCTGGCTGTAAATTTCTTCCATATATTTAGCATTAAATCTTAAGAAATCAACGATCTCTGCTGTGGAGTCAATTTCAGCTTGATAAGCATTTTTAGATTGTCCAAGCATAGTGGCAGCATTTAGGAGATACTTATATTTGGTGCTAATTAGTTCGGCAGCCTTTAAAGCAATGCTGGCTCTTTCAACCCAAGGCATATTTGCCCATATTTTTTTGGCTTCACTAGCTGCAATAACAGCATCCTTAATTTCTTTTTCGCCGGCTTTATGATATGTTGCTAAAACTTTAGCGTGTTCAGATGGCATTCTAAATTCGCCGGTATTACCGGTTTTGATTTCTTTGCCACCGATGATTACAGGTATTTCTATTTTTTCATTATATATCTTATCAAGAGCTTCTTTAAGTTTTTTTCTTTCTTCGCTACCTACAGCGTAAGCTTCTACAGGTTCATTTTGAGGAATTGGCATAGTAAAGATTCCGTTCATTCTCTGCCCCTTTCAGTTTATTTCTTTTATAATTAATCAGATTTGTGCGATACAAATATGTTTTCAGATTTTTTAAAATTAATTTGTTCATTTCGCAGCCAATTATATCATAATAAATAATAAAGTTAAAATCAACAAAAATAAAATTTATCTTAGTGATCTTTGAAAATTTTAGGTTCTTATCCTATCTTGATTTTCTCAAGAGCTATAAAAAATGAGAGTGTTCCATAGCAAGATCCCAAGTTCAGAATGACTATAACAAAACTTCCTTGGTAAACACCCTCATAATCAGCAATAATAGAAAAACTCCTAAAAGATTTTAGAATATCTGGATAGCTACTCTATTTGTATGAATACTCATAAACAAAAACCTTAGACTCTGTTTTATTAAGAACATATATTTTATTATTTACAAATTTAACTGAAGAATTTAGCTGGGAATAATAATCAAGGGGAAGCTCAAGCGTAACCTTACCTTTCAGTTCTCCGCTTTGAGCAAAAATATCAGCTTTAAAGGTTTTCATTTTACCTTCACATTCGGGAATTGCCCAAATATTTTGATACTTATCAATAAAAAGAGCTTTGATAGCATATTTATATTGATGCTTTAATTGTATTTTTTCTTTTTCTATTCCGAGCATCATTTTAAGATGCTTTTCTTCTGCCATTATTTCTTCTTTGGAATAAGCTATTTTTCTCCAAGGTCGTGAAATTTTTTTTAAATCTTTACCTGTTTCTGGAGAATAAGAGAGGATCTCATATTTATTTTCACTTTTAGGAGCTAGATAAATATTTTCTCCATTTCCAATAAAATTGGGATAAGAATTAAATGGATTTTCAATTTTATCCATTTGAAAAAGAGTTTTTTGGGTAAAAATCTCTCGAAACTTTCTAAGTTTAGAGTCATAAAGATTAAGAGCAATCGTAAAAAATAATTTTCCACTTTTCTCTTCTTGATAATTCAAAGCAACTCCCAGAAAATTATCTCCTGCCGGACTAAAAACATCAGGCAGATTATTCGCCAGAAAAATATCGTGTAGAAATTCGCCCTCAGTATTAAAAACGAGAATTTTATTAGTCAGCTTATCAGAAATAAAGATGGAGTCTTTAAAGGCTACAACAGAAATGGGATTCTCTGTTTCACCCGGACCTTGCCCTTTACCACTAAATTCGGTTTGAAATTTCCCTTGAGAATCAAATTTTTTGATTTTATACTTATTATAATCTAGGATATAGATATTTCCTCTGTTATCAACAGTAAAATCAGTGGGTTGAAAAAATTTTTGATTTTCCGCAAGGGAATCGGATATAATTTCCATTTTTTTTACTAGAGAAAATTTTGGTTCCTTATTGCGATTTCCAGAACTTATTTCTTTTTGCTCTTTAGTTTTAGAGCAAGATATTACAAATAGTAAAATTAGCATTAAATTTGTTATCTTTAGCATAATTCCTCCTCAAAATTGATATTTTTTTTATAAGAATCGTATAATTCTCGATACAATCCCTTATTTTCTAAAAGTTCTTGATGGTTTCCTTCTTCTCTAACAGAGCCTTCATTAATCACATAAAAATAACTTACAAGAGCATTTAAAATATTAAAACGATGGGAAATAACAAGACCTGTTTTATTTTGAATACTCTCTCTTAGAATTTTTAAAATAATTTCTTCATTTTTAGCATCAAGACTCGTTAGAGGCTCATCAATAATAAAAAAATCATAATCTTTTTTAAGTAAGAAACGAGCAAGACCAATCCTTTGTTTTTCTCCTCCGGAGATAAAAGAGCCGCTTTCACCAAGATTTCTTGCTTGTAATTTCTCTAAATCTAAGAGTTTACAGATATTTTGCAGATCTTCATCAAGGTAATATTCACTCTCCAAATAATAGTTTACTAGAAAGGTAACAAGTTTAGAATCGTCCATTTTAAGATTTTTAAAGTTTTTTATTTGAGAGTCATTTTTAAAAATTAACTGATGAACTGATAGCGTTTCATAGTATTTAAGATTTTCTTGATAAAGTAAATTTAGTTTTTTAATCACATTTTGATTTTGACCAATAATACTTTTTATTTTCGCCAATATTGCCGCAAAATCTTGGGTTAATTCTTGGGTTAGTTTTTTTGCCTCGTCTTTAGTTATTTTTTCTTTCCCTAGGGTGAGATTAAATTCTAAATTATTATTGAAAATTTCAATTTCTTGAGGTAGAATACTAATTCTAGAATAATAATAAGATTGAGAAAAATCATTTATATTAGCATCTCCAATGGTAACGAGACCTTCTTTTAAATTGGTTAAATCTTTTTCAAATAATTTTATTAAAGACGATTTCCCTTCTCCTGAAAGTCCTACGAGTCCAACTCTTTGATTATTTTTAATTTCAAATTTACCATTCTGTAAAATAATCCTTTCTTTGTCCTGCTGCTTATCATAATAGGTTAGAGTAATATTTTTTAGTTTAAAATCTGTAACCCTAGCTATGCTAGGAAGATAATTTAAATTATTTTCCGTAAAAGAAGATTCATCAATATCTAAAATTCTTTGAATTGAGACATTAGTATTAAAATAAGTGGAGATTAATTCAAAAAAATTATCAACAGGATGAAATAGCATTTGATAATAGGAAATGATTGCTAAAAGTTCTCCATAATTCATTTCACCCTGAATAACTAAGTTTATGGCAAAAATTATCACGACAAAGGATGAAAAAGTTGAAATCAATACCAGAATAGATTCGGAAAGACTATACCTGATGGAATTTTTATCTTGCACTTTTGTTTGGGAAAGATATTTTTCCTTGAAAGCCCCACAGAATTTACTAATTGTTTGAGTGAAATTGATTATTTGATTATTCATAAAAGAATCAATTGCAAAAGATGACACTGCTGTTGAGGAATTTCTAATTTCACTCCAGTATTTTTTTTCAAATTTAGAAGAGATGAGGCTGGTGGCTATAGATAAGAATAAAGCTCCAATAAAAATAATTGCAATAGAGCTAGACCATTTCCAAATAATTACGAAAATAAAAGCTGTCTGAATTAAACTAAAAATAAAACTAAAAAGCGAAGGACTCAAAATGTATAAAGCTTGATCCAAATCACCTACCAAACAGTCAAAATAATGACCAACTCCTCGTTTTTTGATTAATGCTTTTTTCATTCGGATAATTTTCTCATAAAAAAAGACTGTTAATTTGTTTTGTAAATAATTGTGGTAAAGACCGTATAATACCGAATGCAATAATGAAAGTAAAAATGAGCTAATATAAAAAATAATTAAAAGATAAAAACTATTGTTCAAGAGCTCTTTTTTAGCAATGGCAGTATTGATAAAATCTTTTTGGGTAAGAGGAATCCAAAAATTAAGAAGGTAAGTTCCCCCCATTAACAGACCAATTAAAAGGAAGATAAATTTATCCTTTACTGAAATAATTTTCAGAAATTGATTAATGTAATCCATAATAAACTCCTTAAATTTTTCCTAAAAACTAGCAGTTTTTAAGTAAATTTTGGGTTAAATTGAAAACAATACAATTTTATCTAGGTTTGAGATCATTATAAAAACGGGTGCATGTCAAGATTTTAATTGGTAATACAATAAATCCGCTTTGACTAATAGATCACAAGCCGGGAAAAACTGATTAAAACAATATTTAAGTTTGATTATTTGACTTTTGGGCAAACAAAAAGATAGTGGCAGTCATAAAATGAAAGTCAAATTTAAACTATAATTCGTTTTCCAAAAGCGTTTTGGAAGGGTAAAGAATTAAAAGTATCTAATCATTCTATACATGTTAATCCCTTTAGAATTTTAATTTTTAACGAGGAAAACTCCCCCTTTATCCAATAAAGGGGAAATTTTAAATAAAGTCAAGTTTTATTAGGAGTTTTTTTCAGTTTTTTTGAGTATGCTGAAATGCCGTTCTGATTACAAATATTTTAAAACATTTCTTGAAGCTATATTTCACTTTTATCTAATTATATTTTTATATAAATTTAGCCTTTTTTAATTGTGATATAGCAATATCAAGATACCGTTGATTAGAAAAGAGGCTTCTTTTTCTATTATTCCAATTTTTTAGTTCCCTATTAATTACTTCCTTGTCAAAAGACTGCTGTTTAATTGAAATATAATCTATAGAAGACAATAGCTCTAAGGCAAAATCAGAATAAAATCCGGATAAAAACTCCATAGTCTGTGTGTTTAATCTGTTTCAACCTATAATTACCATTTCAACAGATGAGCAATTTCAATATTCCTTCGTCATATTCAAGCTTTTGCGTTCTACCCTATCATGAATTCGGGTGAAATGAATTGATAATTTCAAAATAAAAAGATAGGCTCCATAATCGCTTAGTGTAAACAGCCTTCTATTCCTTAAATTATCTCTAGGAATTGATTCGTTTTTACAATTGCAAACTCTATCAAAAAAGACGATTGAGTCATCTAGCTTATCAGCAAATTTTGGTAAATAAAATATTTGGGTAATTTCTTGATTTTTTATTGCTTCAACATGAGAATCAATTTGTGCTTTTGTTTTTTTAGAGTTTTTATTAAGTGCTTGTTGATATTTTTTCAAATTAAATATTGGAGAATAAACTATTTGTGAAGAGAAATTTCGAATATTCCCTAAGTCCATATCACAAGTATTTGATAAAATCATACTTGGAACAGCATTTACAGTTTTGTCAGGCAGGTTTACTACAAGCATATCGCAAATTCCATCTCCCTGATAAATTATATTCTCACTAGATAAATAGTTAGTATAAAACCTAGTATCCATATTATTGGGAAAGTCCTTTAAGCTATCAAAAAGTTCTTTATTGGATTCTGCTGATAAAAACTTAGGTAAAAATAGCTCAAGGTCTTTTAGATTCATATCAAATCCCAAAAATTATCATTCACGATATCAATAAATTCACTATCAATATCTTTTGAATTTTCCAATACTTTTTGTGCAAACGAAACTATTATCTTGCTCTTTTGAATTGGATCGTTATAGAAATGATAATCAACCGGCGTATTAAAAGCGTCATCCTTCCAATTTTCAATATAATCTCGAGATTTTTTAAATTTTGCTTGATTCTGAGGCATGGAAAAAAGCTCTATTCCATGATTAAAACTTCCAGTAGTTGAGCTTAATGTGGCGAAAATTAAAATCTTTGATAAGGATATATTTGAATTTGTTGACATATTATACCTTATTATTTTGGATTTAAAGTTTTGAGGAAATCTTCTTTTAATAAACTATAAAAAAGCTCTTTTTCCTTAGAATGTCCTTCTGAAATTAGATCTTCCTTATTAGAAAAGAAACTTTCTAAATTTGATTCTGTAAATGTATCAATATCAATAATAGAACCAAGTTTATTATTGTGGGATGCACCATTTGTTACCTGTAACGAGCTTTTAAAAGGGTTTTGCTCTATTTCTGTTCTAATGATAGTATTTTTATGAGCAATATTATCATCACCAATACAAACTTTTAGGTTTATATTTTTGAAAATATCATTCTCGAAAAAATTGATGTAACGAATTCCTATCCTCCTGACAGAATCTATAACATCAACTTTTTCAATTCGATCAAGAATACCAAATATTTGTTTTGAAAACTTTTCCCATCCCATATATTCAGGGAAGGAACTTATCGTTACTACATCCGAACCGATTTGAGTTACAAATTTTTCATTTGAAATTCGATAGTGAGGTTTGAATTTTAAATCCGGATCGTTAGCCCTAATATCTTCAGGCAACTGTAAAATTGGCAATTTTTCAACTTCAGATTGAGAAAAAACATCCTTAATAGCCTTGTAAGTAATTCCAAATACGGCACTAGGATGAATCTTTGGCGTGAACCTTATTTCAAACAAAGCGTCCAAAATAGGACATGGATTTATTGAATTTGGTAAACTCATATTGTTCTTTCCTATAAAACAATCTCATTTAATTAACGAGAATAAATATTAATACTTAGCTACAATATAGTATCACTCCTACCATATATCGAAAGATTAAGTAGGTATAACCACAGCTAGTTTCAATATAATAACATTCTTACTTCAAAGCAATACAAATATCGAAAATAGATGAGTGAGAAAATATTAAAATTGAAGAGGTTATGGTGAGGAGGGACGGAAACTGAGAGTTGATGTCTTCATAATTTTAAGGATTTTTGCATCGTTACAAGAATACCGGAATAATTTTTCATTTTTACTTATCAAGTTTTATTGGTATTAGTTTCGTTTTTTATTGTAAGAACCAAGACTGCTTCTCATTTTTTATAAAAGATACTACCCCAATTTCATTTGAAATTTATTTCCAAAAAATAAGGACGCAATCCAACTACATTTCGTTTAAATCGCTAAACAGTTTTAAATATATAAAAAATGCGTCCCATAAGTTCTACGAGACGCTTTTCTTCTATTTCGTTCATTAAAAAAATCAAACTGTCAGAAAGCCAAACAGATTGCTTTCCTAGGATCTACAGCTAGCAAAATGAATGGCGAGAAAGTTGGCTAAGCTTCGGCTACTCTTACAAATGTTCTATTTCCAAAATCTCAATTAGATCAACGGGATCTAAACGAAAAACATGGTTCTTACCCTCATAAAAACCGTGTTCTGAGATCATATGAATTTGTAAATCGGTATAGGTAATTTCACGACCTGTTTTCAGATTTTTTACAACAGTATTGATTTTAGGGTAAATTCCCGGATCTCCAAAAGGACAAGGCAGTTTTCCCCTTACAGTGGCAACCTTTACTTCAAAGTGATCGCCTACTTCAATAAACTCTTCCAAACCTTTGAGACCCAGCTCCCTAAATTCTAACATTTTTTTGCCAATAATCTCATGAGTTAAATTGTAAGTTTTAACAGTGTTATCATCTTCAATTAAAATCTCTACCAATTTTCTTTTATCTTTACCAATAAAACCTTCCAGCGTAATCTTTCCCGGCTTCATCTGTTCTTGAATTTTATCCAATTGTACTGTTTGCTTCATAACTTACCTCCAATATAACTTTTAAAAATTGAGAAAACATCTGTTTAAGCAAATTTATCGTAGTAAACTTTCTCTTCTTTAACTCCATTAGCCGTTAAAACAGCCACACAAGCATCAATCATGCCGGGACTTCCGCATAAGTAGGCTTCCGTACCTTCGCTTACTTTGCCTTTAATATACCTATCTACAACATCAGTTATCAATCCGGTTTCACCTGTCCAGTTTTCTTCCGGAGTCGCACCTGATAGAGCCGGCACAAAAGTAAAGTTTGGCATTTCTTTTTCCAACTGTTTCAATTCTTCAACCAAGAAAATATCTCTAGTGCCACGGGCTCCAAAGAAATATGTTACTTTTCTTTGATTTCCTTTTTCTTTCATGTCATGAAGAATAGATTTAATAGGTGCCATACCTGAACCTCCGGCAATACAAATAATATCACTTTCGGTATCTTGTAAGAAAAAATCACCATAAGGACCGTTGATTTTAATCTTTTCGCCTTCTTTAAGATGTTTGTGAACATAGGTTGTACAAATACCATTAGGCACATAGCGAATTTCTAGTTCAACTTCATTTTTACGCGATGGCTGAGAAGAGATAGAGTAGGCTCTGAAAACACCCTCTTCACATAAATCATACTCAGGTACTTCAAATTGAATAAACTGTCCTGCTTTAAAGTTAATTTCTCCCGGCAATTTAAAAGTAACTTCTTTAATGTCGTGGGTTAAATCTTTAATAGAGCCAACTTCTGCCAGATATTGTTTAACATTAAATAATTCCTCATCGATTTCCAGCTTAATATCTTTCTTGACCTTGCACTGACATGAGAGTCTAACACCCTCTTTTTTCTCCTCTTCACTTAACCAAGGAAGCTCTGTAGGAAGAATCTCTCCTGCTCCTTCTTTAACCTTAACCTTACAAAAACCGCAAGAACCGCGACCACCACAAGCAGAAGGTATAAAAATCTCTTCCTCCATTAAAGAATTTAATAAAGTCTTACCACCCTCGATCTGTAACTCTTTATCATCGTTAATGGTCATTTTTACTTCACCATAATTACCAATAGTTCGCTCGGCAATTACCATTAAACCGGCTAAAAAAACAGCGATACCGCAAATAATGCCTACCGTTATAAAAAATTCAACAATCATATCTCTTCCAAGTTAGTTTTAAACAGAAACCTCTTATCTCTTGCAACTCTCCTTTGTAGTCGCTAGCTGAGACTCATCATTCCGGAAAAACCGACAAAAGCCATCGCCATCGTTCCTGAAATAATTAAGGTAATACCTGCACCTTCCAGACCTTTAGGAACTTTACTTCTTTTCATTTTAACTCTAATTCCGGCCATCGCCACAATAGCTAAAGTCCAGCCAAGTCCCGAGCCTAATCCGTAGAAGAAAGAATTAACTAAAGAGTAGTTTCTGATTACCATAAATAAACTCACTCCCAAAATAGAACAGTTTACCGTAATCAAAGGCAAAAAGATACCTAAATTGGCATAGAGAGTTTCCGAGACTCTTTCAATTATCATCTCTACAATCTGGACAAAAGCAGCAATCACAATGATAAAAACTATATAACGCAGGTAAATTAAGCCAAAAGGGACTAAGAGATAATGGTAAACCAGATAGTTTAAAACACTGGTACAAGCCATTACAAAAACTACCGCAAAACCCAAACCTGCTGAAGTTTCAACCTCTCTGGAAACAGAGAGAAATGAACACATCCCTAAATAATTTGTTAATAAAATATTATTGGTAAATATTGCCGCAAAAAAAATTGCAAAAACAGATATTTCAGTTGTTGCCGCTCCCATTAGTTTGCTCCTTTCTCCTCATTTAGAAATACACCCTTAACAATCCAAATAAAAACAGCCAGCATGAAGAAAGCACCGGCGGCCATTACCATTACAGACCAGTTAACCCACCAATCGAACCTAGCTAAAACATTGTAGCCTAAAATAGATCCTGATCCTAAAAGCTCTCTGAAAAAAGCAATAATTAAGAGAACATAAGAATATCCGATACCGGCAGCAAAGCCGTCAATCATCGAAATCAATGGAGGATTGTTCAAAGCAAAAGCTTCCGCTCTACCCATAATAATACAATTAGTAATAATCAGTCCCACATAAGGACCAAGCTGTCTTGAAATTTCAGGTAGAAAAGCCTGCAAAACAATATCTACTATGATCACAAATGAAGCTATAATTAAGGTTTCTACCATCATTCTAATTCTTGAAGGAATCTTTTTTCGTAAAAGAGAGACTGTAAAATTGGAAAGGGTAGTTACAAAGATCAAACCTAAACACATAACCAAAGTATTCTTAACCGCGTTAGTAACTGCTAGCGCGGAGCAAATACCTAAGATCTGCATGAAAACAGGATTATTTTTACCCAGACCTTCTTTAAAAATTGTTAATTTTTTTCCCGCCATTTTACCTGCTCCTTGTTTGCTCTATAGCTTCAGTTTTACTGTTTAAAATATCTGATGTGGATAGTTTAACAGTCTTATTTATTAAATCTTTAACAGCAGTAGTCGTAATCGTTGCTCCGGTAATTCCCTGAATAGTGTTGGCTTTATTAGTTTCACCTTCGGGAATAATCTCATTAATAGGACAAGCAACACCTGCCATTTGTTCTTTAAACCAAGATTCACTGATTCTGGCACCCAAACCGGGAGTTTCACTCTGTTTGGTAAATTCAATACCGGTCAAAGTTTTAAAATCGTTTTTAAAACCAACAACTGCTTCAATTTCACCCCAAAGACCGGCACCTGTGGTGATAAAAACATAGTTGTTGTCTAATTTGTAAATATTGTTAAAGTCAACCAATTTACGGGCCTTTTTCTCAAAAGTTTTTGCTACTTTTGTCTGATCTTCAAGTTTGATTCCTCCGGCTGAGAGAATCGCCTTTTGTAAAGCAATTTTTTTGTTCTGCTCGGTTATATCTCTAGTAGAAATATTAACAAAAGCCAAAACAGAAATAAATACAAATGTTATAATAAACATGAAGGAGATAGTATAAATACTTTCTTGAAACTTACTCTTCTCTTTCTTTTTCTTGTCCATTCAGATCCCTCTTTTAGTTTTTCGCAGCAGTTAATTTCAGCTTCTTTTGTGCCTTATACTCTTTAATGGCATAGTCAATAATAGGGGCAAACATATTCCCTAATAAAATTGCAAACATCATTCCTTCAGGCCAAGCGGAAAAGGTTCTGATCAGAACTGTTAAAACTCCGACCAGTAATCCGAAAATCCAGCGCCCCTCATTAGTTTGAGCTGCCGAAACAGGATCTGTTGCCATAAAAAAAGTACCAAATAAAAAACCACCGGAAAGCAAGGCAAATAATGGATTGTAAGATCCGGGAACATTAGCCAGCCATAAAGCTCCTTGCATGATAATCGCCCCTAAAATAGTAGCAATTACAATGCGGTAACTGGCAACTTTTTTAAAGGTAAGGTAAAGACCTCCCAGAATAATTAAAAGAGCTGAGGATTCACCTAAACAACCGGCAGTGTTTCCAATAAATAAGGAGAACAAATCAACAGTTTTTCCTGCTGCTAGGAGCTTCATTGGAGTTGCTGCAGAAACAGCGTCAACACTGTAGTTTAAAAGACCACCTGCACCACCGAAAAGAGGCTCTAGCCAAGCTTTTTTACCGGTCATAAAAAGACCAAAACTGATATAGAGAAAAGCTCTACCGACTAGGGCAGGATTAAAAACATTCTTACCAAAGCCTCCGAAAACCATTTTGCCGAATAGAACCGCAAAGATGATTCCGACAATTGCCATCCAGTAAGGAATGGTAGGCGGTAAGATCAGGGTAAATAAAAAGGTCGTGCAGAAAACCGCCGAAGAAACTTTCTGTTTATATACTCTTACATAAAAGTACTCTGTTAAAAAACCTACTGAATTAATAACTAAGAAAAGCAAAAGACTCCGCCATCCGTATTGGTAAATACTTAACGCCACCAATGGAGAAAGGGCATAAAGCATTTTTTTAACGGGAGGTGTCCACATAATTAATTTGTTTTTTTTACCAGACTTTCCTTTTAAAGCCATGAATACTCCGATTTAGTTTTCCATTTTAAATTATGTTGGAAGGGTAGAAAATTAAAGCATCTAATAATTCTATACATATCAATCCTTCTAGAGTTTTCATTCTAATAAGGAGAACTCCATCTCTATCAAAAAAAGAAAAAATTGCGATAAAGTCAAGTTTTTTTAGGAGTTTTTTTTATTTTCCTTTTTAATAGTCTGTCCAAAAAGGGATGCTTCTGTTATAGTTATCCTGCACTTGACTTGGGATCTCCGTGTTATTTCATATTGCATGGAAGATGAGCTTAGCCGGTGTTAAACTGCTACAGATCAAAGTGCGAGAGCCAAAGGGCAGCGTAATCACAAATAGTACTTTACAAGATTTTTTGGAAAGTCTCTCTAAGTAGAGTGCTCTGATTACAGATGCCGCAGAATTTTTTTGTGGCTAAACAAATAATTCTGATTTCTTGAAAATTGCTATTCGCCTGACTTCCGAAGTAAAAAATGGCTAAGTTTGTAAAATCCAATTAATATATAAGATAATTTTTTTTAATTTTGTTTTTAGGTGTTAAAAGATTTTTTCAAAATCTACTAACT
>PDWI01004262.1_pt1 | contig 19642 bp, 18 predicted proteins | sample 1430891 | NCBI WGS metagenome assembly PDWI01 (sample SAMN01162508, study PRJNA174530) | Oral metagenome, whole genome shotgun sequencing project. | biome: Marine environment; feature: Marine mammal; material: Swab sample of the gingival sulcus; isolation source: swab sample of gingival sulcus...
CCTTTATCGTGCTCCTTCGTATATTTTTAGGTGGGAGCTGCGCACAAATTCGTGATAGAAAACGTGCTTCTTTTAGAATAGGTGGTTTAACAGCAGCTCTTACCACTACAAAACACACTTCAGTCGCACGGGCTTCAAGCACTTCTGACAATCGCAGGCGCTGTCATTTCGACTGCAGCAGAGAAATCACCCGCGCCTTGTCATTTCGAGCGAAGCAGCTTTGCTACGCAGTCGATAAATCTCGGGTTTAAAAGCGAGATCTCTCCACGTTGGTCGAGATGACATGATGTTACGCATTTAGACTGAATAGTTACATAAAAACAAAAAATATTGGAACTTTTTTAGCGATTCAGTCGTCTAATGGGTATAAGTGTTTAAAATACACTTAAAATGGAGGTAGTGACCTTGTCTAGCGAAAAGCAACTGTTATCAGGTTTATTGTTATAATATAGCGCTTGGCATGTTGCGTTCTGAAGAAGATGCTAAAGACGTTTCGCAAGAAGCGCTAATTAAGGTGTTTAACAAGCTGGCGGCGTTTGATGAAAGGGCAAATTTTTCAACTTGGCTGTACCGCATTGTTGCCAATAGTTGCCTTGATTTTATTAAAAAGCAGAAAAAGTTACGCTTGGTTAATGCGTCGTATGACGAGGCGATTGAAACATCGCTTGACAAACAAACTGAAAGTGTTGAATCGCAAGTGATTAAAGGCGAATTAGCGACCATAATCAAACGCGCTTTACAACAATTAACAGTTGAGCAACGCTTGCCAATTGTATTACGCGATTATCTTGGCCTGTCTTATGATGATGTGGCTGAAGCTTTGCAATTACCGCTGGGAACGGTTAAGTCGCGCTTGTTACGTGGACGCAAAAAATTAAGGGAAATTGTAATTAAGGACAAGGCGTTTAGCTATTCGCTAATCGAACGCGAGGAGGTTATTTAATGAGTTGCCAAAAATATAATGATAATATCTTCGCATATTTAAATGATGAGCTTAATCAGGCTGAACGGCAAGATTTTGAAAATCATCTTGAAACATGTAGCAACTGTCAAAGCGAATTGCAAGTGGAAACTGCCATCACCGCACAGTTAAAAGATAGTGCGCTGCAAAACTTGCCAGATGGTTACAGTGCTGAGCTTAGTGCGAGGCTTGCCCAGCAGAAAAAGCCTGCAAAGAACAATAAAATTATCGCTTTTAGCAGACGTTATCAAAAGTGGATAATTGCAGCAGCGGCATGCTTGATATTATTTGTCAGTGCACCGGCATTATTGGATAACTTAGGTGTCAGCAACTCTTACGATCAAGCAAAATCAGAAGAAGCCCCACAATACGGCAATATGGTGGGTGGTGCTGTAGAAAACAGCATTGAATCTTCCGAAGTGTTGGATGGTAACAATGCCGAATTTAAAAAGTCTGCGCTTTTGGCAGACACAGAAAAACCGGCATTGGGTGAGCAGCGTGATTCGACTACAGATTTACAGGCTAGAAAACTGGTAAAGCGCGGCAATATTTCGCTGGTTGTAACCGATTATGACGAGATTAGTCAAAAAATTGAAGTGTTGCTCGGTGGTGCAAACGGCTATATTGAAAACAGCAATGTATCTGTTTATCAACGCAACGTTGCCAATCGGTCGATAGATTACAGACAGGGCAACATGACCTTGCGCGTACCAAGTGACCAGTTTAAAACCGTATATCAAGCTCTATTACAATTGGGTGAAGTTGCCTACCAAGAACAGACGTCAGAAGACTTAACCAATATTTATCGCGATACCTACAACGAAGTTAAAAACTTAGAAGTGCGCGAACAGGCGTTGCGTAGAATAATGGAAAAAGCCGACCAAATAAAAGATATTATTGCGGTTGAAAATGAATTGTCGCGCGTGCGTGGTGAAATTAATCGACTAACTGGTAACTTGCAGCAGTGGGACAGGCTGGTTGATATGGCAACTATTCACTTAAATGTAGCTGAACAAACGGATGATAGTCAAGTAGTTCAACCAATTGACGAAGGTATTCTGGGGAGAGCGCAACGAGCATTTGTGACCAGCATGAATAAGTTAATTAGAGTTTTAGAAAATGCATTTGTCGGTTTTGTCGGCTTGTTGCCGATTGTTATACCCGTTATTGTGATTATCATAATTGCTTTAGTGGTTATAAAATACAGGAGGAAGAAATGAAAAAAATAGTGTTAGTATTGGCCTTGGCGCTGATTGTATCAAGTGCCTTTATAGCTGGAAATGTATTTGATATTGGCGCAGTAAGCGCTGCACAGTTAGGAGAACAAATGACAGAACAATTAAATTCACAAGTAGTTGTCGTGCGGGGTGAAGCGACAATTACGGTACAGCCGGACATCGCTAAAATCAATTTGAGTGTTTTAACTAATAACGTCGATTCTAAAGTGGCTCAAGCTGACAATAAGCGCATTATGAGCGACGTTTTGCAGGCGCTTGAAAAAGCTGGCGTTGCCAAAGACGACATGACGACTTCGCATTACAATATTTATCAAGCGTATGATGATTCGATGTACCCAGCTAAAGATGAAAAACGCGTCCGCGTCTACCACGTTTCTAATGGCATTACCATTAAGACGACAAAAATTGATGAAGTTGGCAAATTAATTGATGTTGCGACAGCGGCAGGTGCCAACGATATTGATGGCATTGACTTTGAATCTTCTAAGGCAGAAGAATACTATCAAGAGGCTTTAAAAAAGGCAATGGCGAGTGCTAAGCAAAAAGCGAATGCCATTACGTCTACCTTTGGCAAAACTGTTGACGTACCATTAAGGGTATTAGAGGTAAGTCGCGGTGGCGCTTTCAACAGAAATGTCTATGCAGCAAAAATGATGGACGGGGCTGGCGAAACGCCAATTCAGGCCGGTGGTTTAAAGATTAGCGCAACGCTAACTGTAGAATACGCTTACTAAAGAATTATCATTGCATTATAAATAAGAGCGAGCAAATCAATTTGGTTTGTTCGTTTTTTTTTTTAGTTCAAGCGCTCGCCGCCAAACTTTAACTTTATCTTTTTACGCTTGTGCCGATAATTAATTTGAAAGGCATTTTTTATTTTCAACAAGTGTGCTATCATGAATAGACAAGTGAGTGAATAAGCAATAGCAAGAGGTATTTTAGTGAATATTTATATTTTAGAAGATCACCCTTTAATGATTGAAGCGCTTCAATCAATTATTGATAGTGCTTTTGAAGCGGTCAATATAACAACCGAAAGCAACTTAGATAATGCCATAAAAAGTATTGGCTTTATTAACTATGACTTGGCGATTGTCGACCTCAATATATCGGGGCAGAAGTCGTTTGAGTTTATCGAGCAGACTAAAAAAGACAATCGCAACGCAAAAATTTTGGTGTTTACTTCTTCAATTCGAAAAGACTACTTTGAAAGGGTAACAAATTTACAAGTAGATGGTTACTTAGTAAAAGAATGCATGCCAGAAGATTTAATATATGCCATTAAAACCGTTTTAAAAGACAGAAAATACATTGACCCAATATTCTTTGAAGAGCAGAATCAAAGCAATACAATTGACGAACTCAGTTTGCGTGAACGACAGGTGTTGAAGCTGATTGGCAAAGGGCTTACCAACAATGAAATTGCCGATGAGCTATATATTTCAATTAGCACGGTAAAAAAACACGCCTCTAGCGCGATGGCTAAAATGAACTTTGCAAACCGCACTGTGGCGGCGTTATATTGTCAGACGCACTATGTTTAATCAGGGGCGTTTATGTACTCGACTAAAAGATTAAAATTAACTACCGGTTTTCGCATATTTACTTCTTTTATTTCGCTGATTCTGTTTTTATTTTCACGCGTTCAAGGCATCTACCACGATAATGCATTTATAATAACGATGCTCTTGCTGGCTAATTTTATTATAATCGTAGCGCAAAGAGAAGAATCAAGCAATATTTATTCTTTTTTGTTATGGATTGTCGAAGTGAGTGGCATCGTCTGCATACTTTGGTTTACAGGTGGCATTTATAGCTTGTATTTTTGGTTAATCTTTAACCCAATGCTGATGATGGTTAATAAGAACACTAAAATTATCGTTACGCAACATGTATTATTTGTGATAGCTATCTTTTCGCTTGCCTATTTTGCACCAGAAATCGCCTATGTTAACCACAAAACACAAACGTTGATAGGCGTTATTGTCATCGTTTTATATTCGTATATCATCGGGGCAATTTATCGCGAGCAGTATGTGTCGAACCAAAAATTGTTGAGCACGACCAAAAAATTAACGAAGTTGAGCCAAAAATATGCTATTTTAAACGACTGTATTATTGAATTTGTCACGGTGTTAGAGCGCATTGCCTTGGTGGAAAAATACGATACAATTTTAGAGGCCTTTAAAGATTATGTAGCGATTGTCTTTCAAAACGATGGCTTTTTTATAACGCTAAGGCAAGATGATACTGAAATTTGCTTTGCCGGCTCAGCTGAAGAGAACAGTTTGTTGCAAAACATAATAGCACAGCTTTCAAACGACAGCGATGCTGTGCAAAGTATTGTGCTGTCTGAAAAGCAGCTTTTTTATTTCTATATAAAATACGAAAACCAACAGCATATTATTGGCTGTTTTACAGATAGCGATGAGCACAATCATGAAATCGCCCAAAGACAATTAATGTTTTTGCGCCAGCTTTATCAACTGGCGCTCAATAAATTAAATGTTTACAGCTTAAATAGCGAACTGCTCATTAAAAACGAACAAAATAGAATTGCTGAAGAAATACACGACGGTGTCAATCAAGAGCTATTTGCCATATCGTGTCAACTATACAATATCAAAGAAAAAGCAATGCGGGGTTTGTCAGAAGACGAATTAATCGGGCGCATTGAACAAGTCTACGACATGATAAAAACGACAAATAGGCAATTAAAAGACATTGTCTACCGCATGAGCAAAGCGAAGACAACACACACAACTTTAATGACAGAGCTTACTCAGTTTATTGATCAGTTGTCTTTTTTATACGGCGTTGAACTCAGTTACGCTATCGACCCGGCGATTATCGATACCACTGTCAGTATTCAAAAGAGCATTCTACGCATTTTAAATGAAACCATTTCAAATGCTGTTAGGCATGGTGCAGCCACAAAAATAGATATCAAAGTTGCCAAAAATCAAAATGAGGTGTCTGTTGTCGTCAGTGATAATGGCAAAGGCATGGCGCTACCTGAAATCGAAAAAAACATCAGTGGCATTGGGCTTAAAAACTTAAAACATATGGCCGATAGTCATGGCGGTAAGGTCGATATTATCCCCAACGAACGGGGAACGACAATCAACGTAACCATGTTACAGGGAATAGCAGTATGACATTGACAAAAAAGCAAAGCGCAATCGCGTTAATTATTTTGCTACTTTACCACAGCGTGAGCTTAAAAATCAGCGGGTTTATCGGCACAAGCTATTATCTGATACTCTTTAGATCGTCGCTGAGCATAATATTTATTTTATTACTCAAAAAAAATGGCTTTAAACGCGGTGAGGTAAGGCGCAATAACCGCATCGAAATTATTTTATTTAGCCTTGTGCTAATGGTTATTTACATTGCAATTACATTGGGGTCGGGCATGGTGGATGGCTATGGGCAAAACCCCTATGATACTAGCCCAAGCGGCATTTTTTACAATGTCATTAGCTTTGTACCTTACTATTTACTAATCGAAATGTTGCGCGACCAATTTGTTAAGAATCTGGTAGGTCGGCGCCACAGGTACCTCTATCTAATTTGTATTGTGTTGGCGTTTTCCTATATTTTTATTGCGCCAAATAAACTCATGGCAGTATTCGGCAACGGCATTAAAGAAAATGTCGAATTGTTGGGTGGCCTGATACTGCCGACAATTGCACTGAACGCCTTACTTACCAAAATGGCGTTGGCTGAGGGCTGGCAAAGCTCGGCAATTTTTCGGATCAGCTGTGAAAGCATCTATTTTTTACTGCCAGTTTTACCCGACCAAAAGTGGATAACCAAGGCCTTAATTGGCATTTTGCTACCGCTTGTTGGTTTACAAGCGCTGACTAATAATGTCAATATACTTGAAAGGCGCATCAGTAAGCGGCAGATTAAAAATGCCGAATCGCCAATTGCGTCTGCAATTGTTTACACTTTGTCGATTGTGATTATTTGGTTTGCGGTCGGTGTCTTTCCAGTATTTCCAACGTTGGTTGTAACCGGTAGCATGGCGCCATTAATCAAACCGGGCGATGTCATCATTGTGCAAAAGGTTGACCCGAAAGATGTTCAGTTGGGCGATATTATTCAATTTAGGGCAACGGATTTTTACGTTGTGCACCGCGTGATTGCTAAAACCGAAAAGCAATTTACCACAAAGGGCGACAATAACAATGCGGTAGATGGCAGCCCAGTTGAGTACGCCGACGTCAAGGGTAAGTATCTATTTCGCATTCCCTATTTAGGGAAAATACCGCTTTATTTAAAATCGCAATTTAACCAACACACATTACGTGAAGTTGAGCAACAATACGGTACGGGGGATTAAAATGAACTTAAAACTCAGTCGCAAAATTAAATTATTGTCAGTAGCAGGCCTGCTTGTGATTGCGCTAGTCTTTGTGGCGTTGGGCTGGTTGGGCGAAGATAGCGAGCAAGAAGTCGAACAGACTGTATTAGAATACGCGCTTACACCGAACATTGACATTTTGACAAATTTAAAGCCAAATGAAATATACCAAAAGAATTATTTGACCGACGATCAAGTTGTGATTACGTCTTTGTTGAAAGATATGAAAATTAATTCGGCCTTTATGTTGTCGAGCGAACAGGCCGACAGCATTAGCTTAACTGTAAAGCAAAATGAATACATTGCCGCATATTACGGCGAAGATAAGCAAGTGCTTTGGCAACGCAATATGCAACCAAAGCAAATATCACAAGCGGGCGAGGGTCAGGTAATCATCGAAAACGAACGCATTTTCGACCCAGAAAACTTTAAGAATTTTCTAGCGCGCGTCACCGAGAAACACAAAATTGACTTTGTGGTTGCAATATATGCAGAATGGCAGGTGACGGGTGAGCTAAAAAAAGGCGACTCAGTTATTCCAATCGAACAGACCTATCGGGTTGACTTGCCGTTATTTGACAAGATGTTTAAAATTGACAAAACTGAAATTGTCGCCATAAGTGATAAAACTAGTGAAATGGTTACTGTACAACAGCCAGCTGATGAAGCGTCACGGTTGCCCTTTGGCATTGCTGCGTTGGTTGCCTTTGGGTTGGCGATTGCCGTTTTAGTATTGATTAAAGACAAATCGACAACTGGCAATTATCAACAGCAAATTGCCCAAAATCACACCAAGTATGCAGAGCAATTGAGCCAAATTGACAATCGCATTATCGCTGAACAGCCCATAAAAGTATCGTCATTTGAGGATTTAGTAAAAGTGGCGAACGAACTAAGACAGCCAATTTGTTACTACCGTGATAGCAGCAACGCCTTAGAAAGTACGACCTATTATGTGTTTGATCAGCAACGCACATATCTATTTGTATTACAAGAAAGTGAACAGGATAAGGCAACCGAGGCCAAGTAAAAAAGCCGATAATGGAGCGAAAAAATGAAACATTTAAAAGTTATTGCAATCATGACAATAGTAGCGCTGGGCGCCATGGGGGCAGCCTATGCCTTTTGGAACCAGAAAGCTGAGGTTAATACCTCAATTAGCACCTACGACTGGGCTGTTGTAGTCTGTGATGACGTGGGCAATTGTCATACTTACACAGAAGATGCTAATTTTGAAAAATTGACAATTGCCTACAGTGATGAGACAAAAGCCTATACAATTAAAAATAATAGCAATGTGCCAATTGCTTTTCGCAATCTCTACTTTGAAAAAGATGATACGGCGTTAGAAGATTTTAGTTACAGTGTAATGATTGACGATTATCAAGTGATTAAAGGCGATCAAACGCAGCCTGAAGTCACGAGCGATAGTATGCCAAGCCAATTGATTATCGATAGTAAGATGACAAGAAAACTAACTGTGCTACGCCAGCCGACCAATCGCGAGTATGTCGCGCCGCTACAAGCTGAAATAGCCAGTTTAACGGGGCAGCTTGATGCCATTGAAAACGGTAAAGTCAAAACTGTTTCTAGCGAAGCGCAATTGGCAACGCCCCAGGCCAACCCTTTCAATCAGTCAGCTGGTACGCCAGCACAAAGTCAAACGGCAACCGGGGCGGCTTTACAAGTTAGCAATACGGCAAATAATCAAGTCGCTGCTGTCAACGCCGAGCAGCCTATTGTGGAAAGTGAAGCAAAAGCAAACCCAATTAAAAATCATCTAGCCGAGGGTGACACCGATAGTTTAAAGCAGCAATTGGCGGAAAAACAAGCGCAATTAAGCAAGCGGCAAAGCATTTTAGACAGTGGTGAAACTGCACGTAGCTTGATTTTTGAAATAGAAATTGCGCCAGAACAATAGTACCAAAGTACCATACCAATAGCCGATACGGCTATTTTTTTTGACCTTAAGTTTAACAAAGTAGAGCCTTTGGAGTGTTTATTTACATTATCTAACTTGTTAAAATCAACTTGTTAAAACTCGAATTGATTAGATGTTCTAAAAGGAGGAAAACATGAAAAACAAAAAAATATTGGCACTGGTGTTGGTTATAGCTGTCATGCTGATGGGTGCTGCTTATGCGCAATGGACGCAGAGCATCTCAGTTAAAACGTCAGTTACTTCAGGTAATTTTTCGATTAATCTTATGCCAGCGCATAGTCTGAGTTCGAATTCTAATATTATTAAAACGACTTTGGATGTTTCGAATGAAAATGCCAATCAGACTTTGAATTTGAAGGCAAAAAACGTTTATCCCGGTGGATATATGGAATATAGATTTCAAATAATAAATACCGGTAGTGTTGATGCGAAGCAATGCAAAGATGAATTAGTGATGAAGTTAAATGGTACTGATGTTCAGGGTTTAGAGGAAATGAAACAGATGCTTTCGACTCTAGGCTATACACTTGAGTTTCCAAAAGGCCATAGTTTTGCAAACATCGATCAAATAAAAGTGAACGAAGTAGCATGGGTCTATTTGAAGTTAACAATGAATGATGATGTTACAGCGGGTTATAATAAACAATTAGAATTAGAAATTACACCAAAATTTGTTCAATCTACAAAATAGTCTAAAAAGATTAATGTTTTTCAGATATTATTAAGGGGAAATGATGAAAAGCAAAAAAATATTAGCATTAGTATTGGTTATCGCTATTATGTCAATGGGCGCGGCCTACGCAGTGTGGACGCAAAAGATTGATATTGTTTCATCAATAACTTCAGGTGAGTTTGCTGTTGACATTATTGATGCAAAAGTAACGGGGCACAGTAAGTACGTCGTTTCGGAAGATGAAACGAACGCTCAAAATGAAGTTATAACAGATGTTGTTAAAATATCAGATGATCACAAAAGCGTTACTTTTTTAGCACACAAATTGTATCCTGGTTCATTTATAGAGTATAAATTAACGTTAAAGAACAACGGTACAATCGGCGCTATTACAAACCTAGAAAAATATAAGTATTATCTTGATAATCAGCCCAAGACTTATCAGGAGCTAAAAGCCTTCGTTGATTCAAAAAATATCACATTAGATATCGATGAAGTGAGTAAACCGAACTTTTTTAACAGTTTAGCCCCGAAAGAAGAATATGAGGTAAAATTCAAGATTATGATGAACAGTGAGGCAACTGAGCAATTTGAAGATTTTATCGTTAAAATTGAACCAGTATTTGAGCAAAGTGTAAAGTAGTAGCCTCATAGCGCAAGTTGTTAAAAATAGTAGTAAACTAATTCTATCAATAGGGAAGCGCGCGCTTCCCTATTGATTTAAAGAGGGGTTAACAATGAAAACTAATCGCTTGTTTGTCATTATCGCGCTCGTGTTGATGCTAACGGGTGTCAGCTATGCATATTGGCAACAAACAGTTGAACTCAATACCACTATTAATTCGGGCAAGCTTTCGCTTGATGTCAGTTGCGGGGCGCCGACTAGCGCCAACTACGTAAAGGTAACAGCTGAGCTATCAGCCGATCAGAGCAATCTGGTCGACTTATCGATTGCTGGTATGTACCCGAAAAGTTATGCTATTTTGCCATTGACGGTTGAAAATAGCGGAACGCTGGGCGTAATTTTAAAAGATTTTGCCATTAAGCCGGTTTGGCCAGTTGACGACGCTGACTACAGCGCTGAAAAGAAGGCTAAATACCAAGCGTTAAATGACCATATTGACATTTATATTAAAGCAGTTGATGACACAGAACAGCAGCTTTCAATTGGTCGAAACGCTTTAACTGATAGTGCTATTAAGGGACTTGGTTATCAGACAGCGGCGCAATTTGTCGCGCAACAGGTGAGTGCTGACTACTTAATTGACGTTAAAAATGGCGAGGGTGCGTCTAGTCGCCAATACGCATTGCTGTTTGTCTTTGACAAAGAAGGTGACCTCGAATTAGGTGAATTGGCTAATATGCAAATGCACTATAGTCTAGTACTTGATTACCAGCAGTTTAACGCACTTAACTTCAATCAAGATTAATTTCATTTTGGAAAGAGCAGATAACTCGCTAGCGGGTTATTTTTTTATGCAGTTGATAGACTCATTTTTACAGCGATTGAAACGAAAGCGCTTAGCTTTCAACAACTTAATCAAATATTATGCCAGAAATAAGATAAAATGGTATAATGAATAAAAACGCTCGATTTGTCATCTCGACCGCATTGTGTGAATTGGTGTAAATATTCTGGGTCAAATAAGGTAATTTAATGAAGACAATTTCAGAACAACTTATCAAAAACTTAATGAGTGCACTGCCCAAACCGGCAGTGCCATTTGGCTTAGTTAAGATTGATGACCATATAGAACGCCCACATGATGCCGATGAAGCGTGGGATTTTAAGCATAACCCGCACTATCACTTAGCGGCTGCAAAGTCGGCCATTGTCGTGTTATACCCTTATCAGTTGGTCAACTGCGCGGTAACTAGCCACAGCGCAAAGTTGGCTTCCATTGGCTATCATGCCGATTATCATCTCGTCTTATATCAGTATTTAGAAACTTTGGCGGCGGCGATTAAGTCGTCAGTTGGTCATTTTGACTATAAAATATTCGTCGATAAACACGGCCTTGACGATGTTAAATTTGCACTTGAGGCTGGTCTTGGCCATGTTGCCAAGAATTCGCTGCTGCTCAACGACCAATTTGGTACTGCTCATAATATCGGCTATATTTTATCGACATTAAAAATAGTAACAGAACCCAATAATCTGCCGATAATATCTTTAGACGACTATTGTCTTAATTGTAATCGCTGTGAAGTAGCCTGTCCAAATGGGGCGCTACGCGATCGTACAGTTTTAACAACGCGCTGTCGATCTTCGATTAATCAGAAAAAGGGTGTGATAACTGCGGCCGAAATTGATCTATTGGGCGACTGGATTTACGGTTGTGATATTTGTCAGTATGCGTGTCCACATAACGCTGTCAAGCTAGTTGATGATGGCGTGGTTGATTTGAATGAAATTATGCTGCTGACCAAGTCGACCTTTAAACATTATCATATGTCAAAGTCTTACGGCTATTTAGGGCTGACCCGTCTAAAGCGAAACGCCATGGTCTTGTTGGCGAAGCGCTTAGGGATTGCGGCGCTGGAACCTTACCGCGCGATTATTGCGCGCAGCCCGCTATTAACTGAGCAATATAATGTATTAAAGGGTATAAAATTTGGTGTCTTATGATATAATAGATGATGAATAAGCTCAGGTTATTCAGTGCTTTTGACATGCTGGCGAGAATAATCGGGGTAGGCCGAAAAAAAACGAATATCACGAATAGGAGAGGTTATGAAAAACATTCACGATTTACAGTATTTACAAGACAAGGTTGAAGCGTTAAAAGCAGATGGCGTTTATCGCAAATTACCAGTTTTAAGTGGTGCAAACGAGGCGGTTTGCCAGCTTAATGGCAGAGAAGTGATCAACTTGAGTTCAAACAATTACTTGGGTTTTGCCAATCACCCACGCCTCAAAAAAGCGGCGATTGAAGCTGTTGAAAAGTATGGCGTTGGTGCCGGTGCTGTGCGCACCATTGTCGGCAATATGGACTTGCATGAAATTTTGGAAGAAAAATTGGCGACCTTTAAACGTGAAGAAGCAGTTATGGTGTTCCAGTCGGGCTTTAATTGTAATGCCGGCGCCATTCAGGCTTTAACTGATAAGGGCGATTTAATTATTTCTGATGAATTAAATCACGCCTCTATCATCGACGGCGTACGCCTTTCAAAAGCTGACCGCGCAGTTTATAAGCACAGCGACATGGCTGATTTAGAACGCGTTTTGCAAGAAAACAGCGGCAAATATAACAATATGCTGATTATTACTGATGGCGTGTTTAGTATGGACGGCGACATCGCCAAGCTACCAGAAATTGTTGAGTTAGCTGAAAAATACAATGCCTTAACCTATGTCGATGATGCACATGGTTCTGGTGTATTGGGCGAAAATGGTCGCGGTACAGTTGATCACTTTGGCCTACACGGGCGCGTTGACTTTAGTATTGGTACGCTTTCTAAGGCGATTGGTGTGATTGGTGGCTATGTGGCAGGGCGTAAAGTTATGCAAGAATGGCTCAATCACAGAGGCAGACCAATTTTGTTTTCAACGGCATTGCCGCCAGCGGCAGTTGGCGCCATTATTGAATCGCTCGATATGTTGACCAATAGCTCAGAATATACTGATAAATTATGGCATAATGCCAAGTACTTTAAAGAAAAATTAAACAAATTGGGCTTTAATACTGGTAACAGTGAAACGCCGATAACGCCGGTTATCATCGGTGATGAAGCGAAGACAATGCAGTTTTCTAAAAAGCTTTTAGAAGCCGGTGTGTTTGTTTCCGGCATTGTCTTTCCGACGGTGCCGAAGGGAACCGGACGCGTGCGCTGTATGGTTACGGCTGCTCATACTGAAGCACAACTAGACAAAGCAGTAGAAGTATTTAATGCCATTGGCAAAGAGATGAATATTATTTAAATGGAGTAAAGTATGAATCAAACGAATATATTGTTAGAATCGGGTACAGGCGAACTGGAAATACTCAAATTTTTGGTCGATGATCGGCGCTATGCCATTAATGTGGCTAAGACGCGCGAAATTGTTCAGATTGGTGAAATTACCGAAGTGCCTCGTTCCCATGAAGCAATTGTCGGTTTAGCATTAGTGCGCGAGCAAATTGTGCCACTGATTGACCTTAAATTTATGTTGAGTGGTCAAAAAATGGCCAATTATCAAAAAAAGCTAATGTTGTTTTGCGAATTCAGCGGCTTGCAAGTTGCCTTTTGTATTGATGAAGTGGTGGGCATCGAAAAAATCAAGTGGGCTGATATTACCAAAGACGAACCGCTATTAGAACAATCATTTGCAATATCCAATATTATTGTTGGCGAGCAATCTTATTTGTTCTTAGACTTTGAAAAGATCGTCGGCGAAATTAATCCACGTATGGGCATGACTGCTGGCGATATATCTGAAATGCCTGAAAAAGACCGCAGTCAATATCGCATTCTCTTGGCAGACGATTCACCAATGGTGCGCCATTTGTTACAAGAGACGCTTAATTTAGCTGGCTTCAGACATTTGTCTTTCTTTAACGACGGACAAAGTGTCTATGATTACTTAGTTGATTTAGAGGCGCGCAAGGGCGCAAACTATAAAGACGAAGTCGATTTATTGATTACCGATATTGAAATGCCGCGTTGCGATGGGCATACACTGACACGTAAGTTAAGAGAAACTGACACCTATAAAGATTTGCCAATTATTATCTTTTCTTCACTCATTACCGATGCGCTCAGACATAAGGGCGAAGTGGTTGGTGCCAGTGCGCAAATGGCCAAACCTGAAATAAGCAAATTGATATTGGTAATTGACGAATTATTAGATATTCAATAATATTTTATAATATTTCTAAATTTTGTTTCCTCATTTTTATTCTGGGTAACCATGTAAACAAGTTGGCTCAAATTGTAACAGCTAACAGCAAAAAAAGACTATTATCCACGTGGAAGGGAAGGTACCAAAATGAAGGAGTATTTATCGGATATCGAAATTGCGCAACGCGCCGAAATGAAAAAAATTATCGAAGTTGCACAAAAAGTCGGTATTCCAGAAGAGGCAGTTGAATTATACGGCAATTACAAGGCAAAATTAGATTTAAAATTTCTCGATCAATTAAAAGACAAAGAAGACGGTAACTTAGTACTCGTAACGGCAATTAACCCGACACCGGCTGGTGAAGGTAAGACGACGACCAATATTGGTCTGAGCATGGGCCTTGCCAAACTTGGCAAAAAGACTTTTACAACATTGCGCGAGCCATCTTTAGGGCCTTGCTTTGGCGTAAAAGGTGGTGCAGCTGGTGGTGGTTACGCTCAAGTTGTGCCAATGGAAGACATCAATTTGCACTTTACCGGTGATATTCATGCGGTGACAACTGCCAACAATTTAGTTTCAGCATTGTTGGATAACCACATTCACAGGGAAAATGAATTAAATATCGACCATCGTCGTGTTACCTGGAAACGCGCAATCGACATGAACGACCGCGCCCTTCGCAATATCGTCATCGGTTTACAAGGCCGTGCCAATGGCATGCCGCGTGAAGACCATTTTGATATTTCTGTTGCATCAGAAATTATGGCAGTGCTTTGCTTGGCAACTAGCTTAGAAGATTTAAAAGCGCGCATTGGTCGCATTATTATTGCCTACACAACCGATAAAAAGCCGGTTACTATTGAAATGCTCGGTGCTACTGGTGCCATTACACTATTATTAAAAGATGCACTTAAACCTAATTTAGTACAGACATTAGAAAACACGCCTGCCTTTATTCATGGCGGACCGTTCGCTAATATTGCACATGGTTGTAATAGTGTTATGGCGACGACAACAGCGCTTAAATTAGCTGACTACGTCGTCACAGAAGCTGGTTTCGGTGCCGACTTAGGTGCAGAAAAATTCTTCAATATCAAGTGCCGCTACGCTGGTCTAAAGCCATCTGTAGTCGTTATTGTCGGCACAGTAAGAGCGCTTAAAAACCACGGTGGCGTTGCTAAGAAAGATTTAAATAATGAAAATCTGGACGCACTGAAAGTTGGTTTTGAAAATATTGAAAAGCATGTTGAAAATGTTAAAAAATTCGGCGTTCCGGCAGTTGTTGCTATTAATAAGTTCCCAACAGACACTGAAAACGAAATTAAATTACTCGATGATCTTTGTAAAGAACTCGGTGTAAATGTCGTATTGTCAGATGTTTGGGCAAAAGGTGGCGAAGGTGGCGTTGAACTAGCTGAAAAAGTTATCGAGTTAGCAGAATCAGGTGAAGCTAATTTCAAACCACTTTACGAATTAGAGATGCCGGTTAAAGAGAAAATTGAAACCATTGCCAAAGAGATCTATGGTGCAGATGGCGTTGATTTTGCACCGGCAGCATTGAAGAAAATTGAAACCATTAAAGAACTCGGCTATGATAATTTGCCAGTTTGTATGGCTAAAACGCAATATTCACTATCAGATAATCCGGCGCTGAAAGGTCGCCCAACTGGTTTTAATATTACAGTTAGAGATTTAAGAATTTCAGCGGGTGCTGGTTTTGTCGTCGTCTTAACTGGCGATGTTATGACAATGCCAGGTTTACCAAAAGTACCAGCCGCTATGCACATGGACATCGATAAAGAAGGCAATATTTCTGGCTTGTTCTAAACTCTAACGCTATTCAGATTGTAGACACTCTAAAAGTCACCCCAAGGGGTGGCTTTTTTTAAAAAATAAATGTTTTATTGCGATTACTTTATGTTAAAATAATAAAATAAAGCTTTTAAGTTTCAAATTTTTAGTGGAGCAAAATATGGGCGACGGCAGATATTATACTATGGCACAGTTTGGCAGCACAATATGGCTGACGCTGTTGCTTTTGGCAATCTTACCGACAACAGTAATTAGTTATTATAAGGCAACGCGCTATAAATGGCGCATTGCCTCAGCGGGGCTGTTACTTAGCATAACCTTTCTATTTCACTTTATCGCAGAAATAATCGATATAGAAAGTAGTATTCCATTTTTTTACATGTTAAAAAATATCACACTGTTTGTTTATATCACAGCTTGTCTATATTCCTTTATTGCTATTTACCTCAAGGGCATAAAAATCGATAAAGTAATGGCACTGCTAATATTCTCGCTGTTTTTTTCGGCGGTCGTTATTTTACTGCTAGTGCCACATTTTTGGTGGTTGGCCTATGGCATGGTAACGCTACAATACATATTATTGTCAAATCAGCTAATGATCTATAGCTTAGGTGTTACGCTATTTTCAGATATCAAAGATATGGTACTTGATTATGTATTTGTAACCGATATCAATGGCAATCTGTTATTTGCCTCAGAACAAGTCGGCAATTCAGATTTCTTCACCCTAAAAAACCAAATGAATATAACTGATATTGCATCTTTTTTTAAGGATAAAGTCACGTTGAAACAGCAGTTTGGCAAGCAATATATCAGGCTAAAACACGATGCTAAACGCTATTTTCAGTTTTATCAAAAAGAAATATATTCAAGCGGCAGTGTAGTTGGTTATATTTTCACCTTTGTCGACATTAGCGAACTAATTGTCATGCTCGACGAGTACAATGCAAAGCGGGAAGTTGTATTTAAAAGCAATGTGCGGTTGCGCCGTTATAAAGATAGAGTTTACGAAATTGAAAGAGAAAAAGAAGTCAACCGCCTGTTTTCAGAAATAACTCAAAACCAAGAAAAATCATTGAACGATTTAAATGAAAAGATTAAACGCTTAGATATGGACGATGAAAAATTCACCAGTAATATCAGCGACTTGATAATGGAAGCGAAGGCTAATCTGCAAGATGTAAGAATGGCAGTAAGTGCATATAAAACTTATTATGAGGGGGAATAAAATGGTAAAGATAATGATTGTCGATGACCAGGCATTACTGCGAAAATCACTCGCGCAGCTGATTAACATTGACGATGAAATTTGTGTTGTTGCAATGGCAGAAACCGGTAAAGAGGCTGTTAGCACCTGTAAGCAATTTCAGCCTGATATTGTAATGATGGACATTGAAATGCCTGAAATGGACGGCATCAAGGCACTAAAAAAGATTAAAGAGCAGTGCCCCAATACGCGCGTTATAATACTTACTACATTTGATAGTAAAGAAAATATCATCGATGCTTTTTTGGCGCACGCCGATGGCTATATAACTAAAGAAATTGCCCCACAAGAACTGATTGCAACAATAAAGTGTGTCAGTTATGGCTTGACAGTTATCCATGAAAATGTCAAAAACATCATGATTGATAAGTTCGAAGAAGTTAAGCCGCCTTTATTAGATGGCGCAATGCAATTATCAGCAGAAGATATTGAAATAATTAAGCTTATTGTCGATGGCAAGAGCAATAAGTACATTGGAACAACTTTAAATTATACCGAGGGAACTGTTAAAAATAAAGTCAGTCGAATTTATGACAAGTTGAAATTAACTGACCGTTTACAGCTAGCTGTTTATGCCGTGGAAAACAATATCGTATGATGAGTGATTATCTTAAGCGCGACATTGCCATAATTGGTATTGTTCACATTATTACCATTATATTCGCTTTGATATTTTTTACTGTTATTCTAATCAAAGCGCGCCGCGACTATGCCGTTAAGGCGTTTCTTGTCATGCAAGCCAGCATAATTTTTTGGATGATATTTAAAATCTTCAAGACAGTATCGCCCAATGAAACCTTGCGCTGGGCATTTATCGTCGCCTACTATTTTTGTATTTGTTTATTTGAAGTTACCTTTTTTGAGTTTGCCTTTTCCTATTATAAGGGCAGGCCGCCTAAAAAGCTATTTCGCTATGCTCTATACGCGTTGGCAACGACGCAGTTTTTGGTTGTTTTAACCAACCCATGGCATCATTTATTTTATTCGGAATACAATTTTTGGACTGATAGTTTCGGCATTTTATTTTATGTCCACACGGTCATTGCCTATCTGCTTTTAATTGTTGGCGTTTTCTATTGTGGTATGACATTTAGGCGACATTTTGCCAATACGCCGTTTTGGTACAAAAATATGATGGCAGTGGCATTTTTAGCACCACTCGTTATTAATTTTTTATTTATCACTAAAAAAATTGAACAAATACTGCACAGTATGGGCATTGCATTTACCTTCGACACCGATATTACGCCCATTGTGTTTATTATTTCGACATCGGTATTTATGTATGCGACCTTCAACAATCAGTTGATCGAAATATCACCAATTATGCGGCATGAAATATTTCACCGCTTGAACACGGCCATTTGTGTACTCAATGCCGATTTACAAGTGGTATACGTCAATCAGAAGACAGTTGAAGCATTTGGCGAAAATGCTAAGCAGACGATTAATTCGGTCGTAAAAAACCTAAATATTGCTGATGTATTAGATAAGTCTTGTGAGCTGGTTATTAATGAAGAGGTCTATGATGTCTTAATGCGGCGTGTTGATGTCATTATTAAAAAGCAATACATTATGCGCTTTAACAATATTACCGACTATAAAAAGGTTCAACATGATATTGTGCTGGAGCAGAAGGCACTTGAAAAGACAAATGCTGCTTTACAACACGTTATCGAAGAGCTGAAAAAGAATTCGCGAATAGGTGCTAGAAATTATGTTGCCAGAGAGTTGCACGATATTATTGGGCACTCATTAGTGGTGGCGATTAAGACTTTAGAAGTCGCCAAAGTGTATCATGAAATAGATCGCCAGTCTAGTCAAAGAGCGCTTGATGACAGTGCGTTTTCCCTACAAAAAGGGATTAGTTCAATGGGCAAATACAATAGTGGCGAAGCGCATTTATACGGCATTTTATTGCAAAGAGATTTACAAGATATGCTGCGCCGCATTGAAAGCACCTCTATCAAGACGAAGTTAAGCTTTAAAGGCACGCAGCTGTTATTAGATGGCTTGGTTTACGATACGATTAATCGAATTTGTCTTGAGCTTACGACTAATTCAATTAAGCATGCGCTGGCCAAAACTATTTTTTTATCGGTGGCGATTAATCAAGCTAAAATTGATATTTTATATATGGATGATGGTATTGGCTGCTCAAATTTACAAGATGGCAATGGTTTGCGTGGCATAAAAAATCGACTTTCTAGAATTAATGGTGAGGCGCGCTTTGTATCAGAAGACAATGAGGGGTTTAGCGCAATTATTAAAATTGCTTTAGCTTAACTAAACTGTTTTTGTTATTTAGGCAAAGCTGTCATCTCGACCGAAGTGGAGAGATCTCGCCCCCCGTTGTCATTTCGACCGACCATAGGGAGTGGAGAAATCCCTGTTTTTAAGTGACGATTGAAACGAAAGCACTTGCGTATATTGGTGTTTTACGTAACGCTATGTTGGAATAGCGATTGAAACGAAAGCATTTCGCTTTAATCATCGGCTGGCTGTCATTTTTTAGGAGGGTACGCTCAAGGCCGCTCGGCCAAGCTAAGCCCCTCTAC